>ERZ836877.58-NODE-58-length-163139-cov-4.870999_pt1 | contig 163139 bp, 122 predicted proteins | sample MGYA00519469_ERZ836877 | MGnify/ENA primary metagenome ERZ836877 (study PRJEB31850, sample SAMEA3708809) | human gut metagenome | biome: human gut; feature: human-associated habitat; material: faeces | place: China | collected 2014 ... | reverse complement strand
AACCCCACGAAGGACGGGGGCAGCTACAGCTGACACCGTCCTTCGTGGGGTTAATGAGAAACAGCCTCTCCGAGGCACCCAGCTTGTAGCCATTTCCATGCGCGGCTCGGACAGCCCGCGCCACTATCCGTTCTACTGTTCTACTGTCTAAAATACTCGCGCGGCTCGGACAGCCCGCGCTACTACCGTTCTACTGACACGATTTGCATATCTTGCGGAATTTCGGTATCTTTGTACAAAAATACTGACCTGACATCATGGCGGAAATCAAACATGCCGGCGGCAAGGAAACACACACGCCTGCGAAATACATACCGACGGCTGTATTCGTTGCCGTGGCGGCGGTGCTGTACTGGTTCTGGGCTGTTCCAGACCGGAGCGCCTTGGGCTACAGGGAGCAGCTGCAGCTGTTCCAGACCACCGGCGCATACTTCCTGAGCCTGATGCCCCGCCCCGGCGGAATGGCAACATACATCGGCGAGTTCCTGACCCAGTTCTTCAACAACTATTGGATTGGAGCGGCCGTCATGTCGGGTATGCTCACGCTGTTCCTGCTGTCATGCTACAAGGCGATCAGAAAGCTGGCTCCCGCGATGCGGAAATACGCCGCGCTCTCACTCGCATTCATCCCGCTCATTGCCCTGCTGTTGTTCTTAGGCAATCCCGACGTCACCATGAATTTCACAGTCGCCATCACATCCGTAATGTGGGCCAGCTGCCTTTACCTCAGGCTTGACCCTGCCAACCCGACAGCAAAACGGCAAGCCGTGAAGGAATACATACTGATGGCCGTGTTCACCCCGCTGCTGTACTGGCTGTGCGGTCCCGCCACGATAATATTCACCCTCCTCGCAATCGCCTCCTGCTACAAGAACCCGGGGCATTCCGCCACATACAAGGCCGCGTTCGCAATCATTTCCCTGCTTTGGCTCGCCGCCAACGTATGGATCTGGTCGCTGACCCTCCCCTATCCCCTGTCTTACCAGCTTATAGGTATCGGCTACATGATGCAGCCCGACAGGCTTTATGCCGGACAACTCATAGTCGAAATCCTTTGCATCCTGGTTCCCGTCATGGCTATCGCAATGGCGCGTCTGCCACAAAAAATCGTGGTTCCCACCCTTGTAGGAATCGAACTGATAGCACTCCTCGCCCTCTACTCCAAATCATACGACTCGGCCACATACCGTCTGATAAACTACGACTATATGGTGCGAGCCAACGACTGGGAGGGTATTCTGCGATATTCCGACGCTCACCAGCCCAATCTGCCCCTCAGTGTCAGCGCCACCAACCTTGCCGCCGCCATGACCGGCCAACTCGATGCCATCGCCTTCAATTACCCCCAGCATGGTCCCGAAGGGCTGATCCCCCCTTTCCTCAAGGAAACCCTTTCCTCGTGGAACACCGGCGAGATATTCTTCCAGCTCGGCCTCGTCAACAGTGCACAGCGCTTCTATTTCGAGGGTATGGAGGCCATTCCCAACTACAACAAGAGTAGCCGCGCCATCCGTCGTCTCGCCGAGACAGCCATAATCCGAAGCGACTACACATTGGCCGAAAAATACCTGACGATGCTCCGCAACACCCTGTTCTACAAGAAATGGGCGCAGCGCAACCTCGAACTGATCCGCAATCCTAAGAATGTGGAGAACCATCCTCTCTACGGCACCCTCAGAAAACGTATAATCGACGAAGACTATATGTTCAGCGAGGGAGAACTCGACAAGACCCTTGGCCAGCTGTTTCTGAAAGACCCGACGAACACCCCGGCAAAGCAGTATCTGATTCTGTACCCCCTGCTGCAACGCGACCTGAACAAGTTCGCACAGTACATGGGCGTAGTGGCCGAGGCCGATCCGCGCTACAATCCCCTCCTGGCACAACAGGCGCTCGCCTTCATCTCGATGAAGAACGGGCAGCAGATTCCGCAGGGCGCGGTTCCCGAGTCAGTGGTAAACCAGCTGCGTGGCTTCGCCTCGGCATGGACAAGCAAGAATCCGGACCTGATCGAGCCTTACCGCCGCTCGCTTTTCTATTATCTGCTATCCGAAGAATAATCCCATCCATGAAACAATCCACCCGCCTTACTTATATATACCAAATTCTTCCGGTGCTGTTCGCTTTCTTACTGTGGGGATGCGGAAGCAGACCTAATAATGTCCGCAAGGTGGCCACTGCGCCTCGCATCTTCCCCGACTACATCGGCGTGACCGTTCCCGCCGGAATCGCACCCCTCAATTTCGCGGTAGTGCCGCAAAAGGGCGACGTGCAGCGCGTGGACGTGACGGTCAGGGGCGCCGACGGCCGGGAACTGCACGCCAACGGCAAGTACGCCGACTTCGATACCCGGAAATGGCACAAACTTACCGAAGCCAACCGCGGCAAGGACCTGACCGTGACCGTTTGCGCCAGGATTGACGGAAACTGGGTGCAATACAGCGACTTCACCATCCACGTCAGCCCGAACCCTCTGGATCAGTGGGGCCTGACTTACCGCCGCATCGCACCCGGTTACGAGGTTTACAGCAAGATGGGCATATATCAGCGCGACCTTGGCAACTTCGACGAATTCCCCATCATCGAGAACACCATGACCGACGGCCAGTGCTACAACTGCCACACGCCAAACCGCACGAATCCCAATGAGTATGTGTTCCATGTGCGCGGCGAGCATGGCGCCACCATGATATACAAGGACGGCAAATGCACGTGGCTGAATGCCAAAAACGATGACATCGGTGGCTCGATGGTATATCCCTACTGGCATCCGAAAGGCCGGTACTGCGCATTCTCGACCAACCAGACGCGGCAGGGCTTCCATATTTCCGGACCTAAACGCCTGGAGGTGTTCGACATGTCGTCCGACGTGTTTGTCTACGACACCAAGGGAAACCGTCTGCTGCTCGATACCCTCCTGCGCACCAAAGAGTGGTCGGAGAACACTCCGTCGTTCTCGCCCGACGGCAAATGGCTCTATTTCACTACGGCCCGCCAGCAGAATTATCCCCTGGGACACAAGGACCAGAAGTACAACCTGTGCCGAATCGCCTTCGACGAAGCCACGGGCAGTTTCGGCGACCGTGTCGACACCCTGTTCAATGCCGAAGCCATTGGCAAGAGCGTGACATGGCCCCGCCCGTCGTACGACGGCAAATACCTCCTGTTCACCCTTTGCGACTACGGTTATTTCAGCATCTGGCACAAGGAATCCGACCAGTGGCTATTGGATCTCGCCTCGGGTGAAGCACGCCCCGCTGACGAAATCAACAGCACGGACGCCGACAGCTTCCACAACTGGAGCGACAACAGCCGCTGGATTGTATTCACTTCGCGCCGTCACGACGGTCTCTACTCTCACCTTTACATTGCCGGAATGGACGACAAAGGCCGTTTCACCAAGCCTTTCCTTCTGCCGCAGAAAAACCCGTTGGAATATTACAGGCAGTCCATGTTCTCGTTCAACACCCCCGATTTCACCAAATCCAAGGTGGAGTTCGACAGCCGCGAGGCCGTCAACGCAATCCTGTCGGACGAGAGGGTGCCCGTCGGAACCAAATAGCATTTAAGGATGTCCCGGAAACCAAATAGAGCAAAAACAAAAAAAAGCACAGGCGGCCCGTGGCTGTCATTCAAAGCATTGACAGCTTACGGACTCGCTCTGTTCTGCATATTCCTCGCCATATTCTACGCGACCGTATATCCGTCGCACCTTCTATGGCAGGAACAGAATCAGGTATTTCTCAACGCGCCCCACTGGCTGGCCGCATACTTTGACCATCCGGCATGGCTCGGCTGCATGGCCGGCGACTGGCTGACGCAGTTTTATCACAACACCGTGGTTGGCGCCATCATCCTCTCGCTTGCCGTGACCGGCTGCACAGCCTTGTTCGCCGTCATTCTGTTCCGGCTGCTTCCTCGTGTACCAGCGCTGATCGGCACCGTCCTGTTCGCCATTCTGATGGTGGGCTGCTCCATGCCGGCGACCACATCTCTGTCATTCTTTATCTGCGTGGCCGGAGGCATGACCTTGGGCCTATCCAATCTGTCAATACGCTTCGGCAAGAAACGTCCCATAGACCTTTCCCCTCTGTTTGTGATATTGGCATACTGGATGTTCGGTTTCGGTGCATTACTTACCGCCGCGGCCATGTCGCTGCTTTTGATAAAAAGATACCATGGCAAAGGTCAGCGCAAATACGCCTGGATTGGTGCCGGCGCAGCAGTCGCATTTGCCTTTCTCACCCCGGCTCTATTGTGCGGCCATTACGCATTGCCATATTCCAAGGCTTTGCTATATCCCGGCCTTGTCCGTCCCTCCATGCCCGAAACGAAATATGAGGAACGGCTGGCCATCTCCGACGCATTATGGCGCCGCGACTATGACGATGTGAAACGACGCTCCCTCGCCGTCGACGAACCGGACGATTACACTGCGTTCCATTATTACCTCGCATCCGCCCTGCAGGATTCCCTTCCCGACAATCTGCTGAAATTCCCGGTCAAGAGCCTCGGAACCCTTACCACCATCAGCGACAAGTCTCCGCTATCCATCATCAACATGATGAACGAACTCTATTATGAGTTGGGCGACATGACATACGCCGAACGCGCCGCCATGATGCGAAACGTGTTCTCGCCGCGCAACCGCAACGTGCGCATGATTCGCCGTCTGGCCGAGATAAACCTTGTGAGCGGAGACGCTCTCGCCGCCCGCAAATACCTGAACATCCTGAGCAAGACTCACGCATACGCCGATTGGAGCGCTACACACACGCCGGACCTCATGGATCCGCAGACCAAAACGGACATAGAGCGACGCCGGGTCCGCACCAACACCAAGGACAACATCCGCATCGGCGACAACTGCCGCAACATACTGCTTGAACTGCTGGAATCCAACCCCGGCAACACGTTGGCATTGGATTATCTGCTCTGCACCGACCTGCTGCTGAAGGACATGGACACCTTCAAGATGGATTACGACACATACTGCATGTCCAAGGGTCATCCGCGCCACAAGAGACTGTATCAGGAGGCGTTGATGATCTACTTAGCCGGAACCGACGCCCCGGAGGAAGACTGGCACCGATACATCTCCATGCCGGAGCTTATAAGCGAGTTCAACATCTACAGCAACCGCCGCGGCGACCCGTCGTTCAGCAACACCTACTGGTACTATTTCGACACTCAACAACAGCCATAACCTGAAAATGACCATAAAAAAGAACCCTATATACCTAATAACTGCCATACTGTGGTGCATGACCGCGGCATGCACTCCCTCCCCCCGGGACGAGCGCGCCGTGGACTCCACGCCCCCTATATACCCCGACTATGTCGGCGTGACGGTGCCGTGCAACATCGCGCCCCTCAACTTCCGGCTCCGCGACAGCGCCCCGGCCAACCATACCGTACGCGCCATCTACACCGTGGCTGAAGCCCGCGGCTTCAGCATCAAGTCCCACCGCAAGGGCAACGAGGCCATCTTCGACCTCAAGGACTGGAAGCGCCTCATGGACGTGGCGCAAGGCACGACCATAACCGTAACCGTCAGCGCCCTGACCGAATCCGGCTGGATAAAGTACAGGCCTTTCGACATAACCGTGTCCAAAGACAAAATCGACCCGTACCTGACATACCGCCTGATAGAGCCTGATTACGAGGTATTCTCGCGCCTCAGCATCATGGAACGTAACATCGAGGATTTTTCCGAGCGCGTGCTGTGCGACTACAACAACGTCGGCAACCGCTGTATGAACTGCCACACGCATTCTACTGCGGACGGCGACCTTTCTTTCCTGTATGTCCGTGGCGATGGTGGCGGCATGGTGCTGAACGACCACGGTAAGCTGCGTCTTCTCAATTTCAAGACCGCCGACATGGTATCGGGTCCGGTATATGCCCAGTTCGATCCTACGGGACGCTACCTGACCTTTTCCACCAACGTCATAATCCCGGCCTTCCATTCGCGGCCCGGCAAACGTCTGGAAGTGTTCGACACCAAATCGGACGTATATGTCTACGACATCCGCAATGACAAGGTGTTGCGGTCGCCGCTTTTAGCCGATTCCACACGTCTCGAGACCTTCCCGACATTCGGCACCGATGGAAAGAGCATCTATTACTGCGTGGCCGACACCCCCGCCCGGCCCACGGCCGTGGACAGCGTCAGCTACAGCCTGTGCCGCATAGGGTTTGACCCGGCAAAAGGCACTTTCGACTCGTCCGTGGACACTGTGGTGGCCGGAATCCGGCAGAAACTGAGCGTCAGCCATCCCAGAGTATCGCCCGACGGCAAGCGCCTACTTTACACCGCTGCGGCTTACGGCACGTTCCCGATATGGCATCGCGAGTCCGACCTGCAGATGATCGACCTGACAACAGGCAGAATCGATACACTCGACATAGTGAACAGCCCGATGAGCGACACCTATCACAGCTGGTCGTCGTCGGGAAGATGGTTTGTATTCGCCAGCAAACGGGATGACGGCCTGTACGGCAAACCATACTTCGCTCATGTCTCGGCCGACGGCAAGGTGTCGAAACCATTCCTTCTGCCGCAGAAATCGCCGTCGTTCTACGACGACAATCTGAAATCATTCAATGTCCCCGACTTAGGCAAGCGTCCCGTTTCATTCAGTCCCGCAGACGTAGCCACCGCACTGCACAAATAAAACACCATGATTACCACCAGGATAATTAAGGCTGCCTCAGGAAAATGCGAGGCCCATAGCATAATAACGGTCAACGATTCGTCACTCGGATTCGAACGACAGCTCGCGGAAATTAAAAGACAATACGCCGAACTTAAAGACACGCTGAGTGACAGGATGTGTCCGGTGTTCCGGCGCTGGTTTCTGAGCGACGCGGCCAACCAACAGGCATTGTTGCCCGACATGGAGGAATGCGCCACGTCCATCGTGGAACAAGCCCCGCTTAACGGCACTAAAATCGCCCTCTGGGTATGGATGATAGAGGATGCCGTGTCTCGGCGTGATCCGGATGGCAGATACGTGGTGGAGGCTTTCGGCCGGACGCACATATTCGAGGCGAGCCGGACATGCCCCGACCTCAATCCGCGCACCGCCATCCATGACATGATGACGGACACCGCCTTAGCTCTTGAACATCGTGGAGGGAGCCTGCTGAAAAATTGTGTTCGCACATGGCTGTTTGTACGGGACATAGACAAAGATTACGCCGAGGTGGTGCATGGCCGTAACGAGGCATTCGACGAACATGGCCTCACCACATCCACACGATTCATAGCAAGCACCGGCATCCAGGGGCGGCAGGCCGACTGTAAGACGGCAGTGATATATGATTCATACTCGGTCCTTGGACTCGCGGAGGGGGACATGCGGCAGATCAATGCCCTTGACTATCTCAATCCGACTCATGAATATGGTGTGGCTTTTGAACGGGCCTCGAGTATCGACTATCCCGACCGACGCCATCTGTTCATTTCAGGCACCGCCAGCATCGACAGCAAGGGACAGATTTTATGGCCCGGCGACGTCCGCCGTCAGACGGAACGGATGTGGGAAAATGTAAGCGCCCTCCTGGACGCCGCTACGTTCGGCTGGCAGGATGTAGGACAGATTCTGGTGTATCTGCGCGATTCCGCCGACTACTCTGTAGTGAACGCCATGTTTGAACAAAGATTTCCCGACATACCCCGTATTATAGTGCACGCTCCAGTATGCCGTCCCGGCTGGCTCGTGGAGATGGAATGCATGGCCATGAAGAAAAGATAAACGCCTATTTTTTGCACAATTCAAAAAAAAATTATACTTTTGCATCGTATTTCAGCCCTCGTTATGTGTTATACAGGTAGTAAAGGGTTGGATATTTCCACATTAGGAATCTCAACACCCACTTTTATTTACATTTAAAATTCAGCGAATCTATCTGATTCGGTTTTCGAATTATACTCATTTTGTAATTTATTATTGCAGTTTCGGATTATTGTGCCGAAATGGAATGCAAGATAATTCCGAACGCGGAAACACCTGTGTTTAAAGGAGTTCCGCATGTCGAAAGATTACAAGTTTGCACCATATAAAGAGATATGCAAAGTTTTGATGAACTTATGTCGATGGAGGAGGCTCCGCTGCGCGAGCTTGCCGAATCGATGGGAATGAAAAAGGCCGAGAATGCGGACAAGCAGGAACTGGCATACTATATCATAGACAACGCGTCTATCGAAACGGCCCGTGCCGAGGTCGCCAAGATGAAGCCGAAGCGAGGCCGCAAACCCAAGGCACAGGCTTCAGCCGAGGCACCATCGCAAGCCGGTTCCGTTCAGGACGACGCAGAAGCCCCGGACTCAACCACTCCCAAAAAACGTGGCCGCAAGCCAAAAGCAGCCGCCGAGGAAGTATCGCCTGCAGTCGCACCTGAAGCGACCGCCGAGACCCCCGAGGCTCCCGCGCCCAAGAAGCGCGGCCGCAAGCCCAAAGCCGCAGCCCCCGACGCCCAGGCGCAACCGCAGGCCGGTTCCATTCCGGCAAGCGACGCAGCCGAGGAAGCCGCCCCTGCCCTTTTCGACGAGACCCGGCCTCGCCCGGAGGCGGAATCGCAGCCTGAAGGCGCCGCCGAACCGCAGACCGACGTTCAGCCCGCTCACGAACAGGCTACGCAGCAGGAATCCGCCAACGCACAGCCCAGAAAGAAAGGCACTTTCTTCAAGGATTCCGCAAGCAGCGGCCTGGGCGCTTTCTTCGGCGGTGCAAAAGGCCGCACCTTCACCCCGCGCAGCCAGCAGAATCAGCAGAACCAGCCGCAACAGCAGCAGCCATATATGGACGAGCCGCGTCAGATGCCTGCCGGTCCGGTCATAATCTCCGAGCCGCAGGTTCAGGCTCCCCAGCAGCAGAACAACAAGAAGAATCAGAAGCTTTCCAAGAAACAGCGTCAGCAACAGCGCCAGATGGAACGCCAGATGCAGCAGACTCCGCATCAATACGACTTAGCCGGCATCGTCTCCACATACGGTCTTCTCGAAGTAATGCCCGACGGCTACGGATTCCTCCGTTCCAGCGACTACAACTATTTAGGCAGCCCCGACGACGTATATGTGACCCAGCAGCAGATACGCACGTACGGTCTCAAGACCGGCGACGTGGTGCAGGGCACAATCCGCCCTCCGCGCATCGGCGAGAAATACTTCCCTCTCTGCGAGGTGCAGTCGGTCAACGGCCTCAATCCCGAGGACGTCAAGGACCGCGAGGCGTTCGAGCACCTCACTCCCCTGTTCCCTGACGAGAAATTCACGCTGACACGCTCCACACAGCAGAACATCTCCACACGCGTGGTAGACATGTTCGCTCCTATCGGCAAAGGCCAGCGCGCACTCATCGTGGCTCCGCCCAAGACCGGTAAGACAATACTGCTGAAGGACATAGCCAACTCCATAGCCGAAAACCACCCCGACACATACATCATCATGCTCCTCATAGACGAACGTCCCGAGGAGGTTACCGACATGTCGCGCAGCGTCAACGCCGAGGTTATAGCCTCTACATTCGACGAGCCCGCCGAACGCCACGTCAAGATTGCCGGTCTGGTGCTTGAAAAGGCAAAGCGCCTGGTGGAATGCGGCCATGACGTGGTGATAATGCTCGACTCCATCACCCGACTGGCACGCGCCTACAACACCGTGTCGCCCGCCAGCGGCAAGATCCTGTCCGGTGGTGTCGACGCCAACGCGTTGCAGCGCCCCAAACGCTTCTTCGGCGCGGCCCGCAATATCGAGAACGGCGGCTCGCTCACCATCATCGCCACCGCCCTGACCGAGACATCCAGCAAGATGGACGAGGTGATTTTCGAGGAGTTCAAGGGTACGGGCAACATGGAGTTGCAGCTGGACCGCAAGCTATCGAACAAGCGCATCTTCCCCGCCGTGGACATCACCGCAAGTTCCACACGCCGCGACGACCTGCTGCTGCCGCAGGAGACACTGAACCGAATGTGGATCCTGCGCAACTACCTCAGCGACATGAACTCCATCGAGGCCATGGAATTCATCAAGAAGCGCATGGAAATCACCCGCACCAACGAGGAGCTGCTCGTCACAATGGACAAGTAATATGAATTCGTTCGGCAATATAGTACGAATCACGACCTTTGGCGAAAGCCACGGGCCCGCTATGGGGGGAGTCCTTGACGGACTCCCCTCGCGGGTTAAGATAGACCCCGAGGCGGTGCAGGCGTTCGTTGACCGTCGCCGTCCCGGCGTGGACCCCCATACCTCGCCACGCCGCGAAAGCGACCGCGTGGAACTGCTGAGCGGCATCAGCCGCGACGGACTCACACTCGGATCTCCTATCGGGTTCATGATCCGCAACACCGACACGCGCAGCTCGGATTATCAGGAAGTGTTCCGTCCCAACCATGCCGACTACACCTACTACAAAAAATACGGTATCCACGAGTTTGCCGGCGGTGGCCGCGCCAGTGCCCGCGAGACGGTGAACTGGGTCGTGGCCGGCGCGTTGTGCCGCGAATGGCTCAAGACCAAGGGGATCGAGGTGTCCGCTTACTTCGAGGAATGCAATTCCGTCGAGGAGGCAATGCAGAAAGGAGACAGCACCGGCGGCATAGTGCATGGCGTAATCAACGGACTCCCCGTAGGAATCGGAGAGCCGGTGTTCGACAAACTGCACGCTCGCTTGGGTTACGCCATGATGAGCATACCGGCGGCGAAAGGATTTGACATCGGATTCGGCGTGGAAATGGCATCCATGTTCGGCAGCGAGGCCATGGACGTGATGAATCCGGACGGCACGTTCCGGTCCAATTACTCCGGCGGTGTACTCGGCGGCATCTCCAACGGAATGCCCGTGGAGTTCTCGGTATTTTTCAAACCCACCTCATCGATAATGCAGCCCCGTCCCGGCGTCACGCTCGACGGCAAACCCTGCGTCATTCCACCAAAAGGGCGTCATGACCCCTGCGTGGCAATCAGGGCCGTGCCTGTCGTAGAGGCGTTGGCGTGGCTCGTCGTCGCCGATCTTGTCCGCATGAGATGAATCCGTTCTATAAGGATTATTCCGAATATATCGCTGAGATTTTCCCGGACTTCAAGGTTCAGAAGCTGTCGGTCAATACCTCGCGTTCCTGTCCCAACCGCGACGGCACTCTGGGTACAGGAGGCTGCATTTACTGCAACAACCGGTCGTTCACGCCGGGATATTGCTTCAGCGGCGGCTCTGTCGCCGATCAACTGCGGGACGGAAAGCGGTTTTTCGCCCGCAAATATCCCGAAATGCGATATATTGCCTATTTTCAGTCATTTTCCAGTACATACGGCGAAGGTCTGAGGCAAGATTTGGCAGATGCTGTAAGCGTTGACGGCATCTGCGGAATAGTAGTCGGTGCCCGTCCTGATTGTCTCGGCCCTGAAGTGATTGAAATCCTGAATGAATATGGCCGCAGTCTGCCTGTCTTTGTGGAAATAGGCGTGGAAAGTCTGCATGATAATACCTTAAGACTGATAAACCGTGGCCATGATGCCGCAACCGCCATCCGGGCTATCCGTAACTGCGCCGATGCCGGACTCCACGTCGGCGTTCATCTCATAGCAGGCCTTCCCGGCGAAACGGACGAAATGATCCTTGACACCGTGCGGCGAACCTGCGATTTGCCCATAGGCTCGCTCAAGATACACCAGCTTCAGGTGCTGAAGGATACTCCCCTCGCCGCCATGACTGAATCGGGCGAAGTTGCTGTTACCGGCTATTCCCTCGAGGATTACCTTGACCTGTGCGTACGTATCGTTGAGGCCGTGCCGAGACACATCTGTATCGAGCGCTTCTTAGCCCAGGCACCTCCCGACATGGTGATATCGCCGAAATGGGGCATCAAGAACTACGAATTCACCAACCTCCTGCTAAACAGACTGTCCGGTTTGCGCTTCTAACTGCGCAGGCGGTGAGGACACCGCCTCTCCAGTCGTTGCGGTTTGCGTCGGCGACTGGAATGACGACGTCCACGTCGTCAAGATGTCATATCCACGTCGTCAAATACGGGCGGTGGGGACACCGCCCCTCCAGTCGCTGCTCCTGTTCTACTGTCAAGCCACTTGCGCGGCTCGGAAAGCCCACGCTACTATACGCTGATTTGTACTGATTTCAAAAAATCTGTAGTCGGATTAAAAATAAATTTACACATATCGTTTGGTAGTTTGCAAAAAAAATTGTAATTTTGCACTGCATTTGAGAAAAGCACCTCATAAGGCTCCCCTCGATGCAGATACATGGTGAGATTAGCTCAGTTGGTTAGAGCGTCGGATTGTGGTTCCGAAGGTCGTGGGTTCGAGACCCACATTTCACCCCGCAGACCGCTTCAAAATTCCAATATTTTGAAGCGGCCTTTTTATTTACATATATTTAATACTTGCTCTGCGCGTATTAGCGAAAAATTTTGTAACTTTGCAGTAGACACCGCGCCAATGGCGGAATTGACCTGATAACAATGACCGACACTGACATTACCCTGCGACTGACTCCGGATGAGCTGAAAGAAACCCTGCGACTGGCCGACGACCTCCGCCGTCGCGGCGCGGACATCCTTTCGCCCGAAGACCTGCGCGACATCGAAGCGCTGGCTATTAACGCATACGGCCATAAACTTCCGGCCCGCGACGCCAAGAACCTGCCCCTGTGCCGTCAGACCCTCCTTTCGGCCGTGACTTTCGCCGAAATGGTCGATCCCGACCGCAACATCCTGTTAGCCATTTTGCTGCAACCCATGCACAATGCCGGAATCATAGACGATGACTTCGTGCTGAAACGCTGGGGCGACGACATACTCTCCATAATTTCCGGCATAGAAGCCGTGACTCGATTCAGCAACCGCAACAACGCCACAAACCAGGACAATTTCCGGGGCCTGATGCTGGCACTGGCACGCGACATCCGTGTCATAATCGTCATGATCGTGCAAAACCTGGTGCTGATGCGCTCCATCAACCATCATCCCGACGACATCTGGGTGCGCAACGTGGCTTTCGAGGCCAACTATCTCTACGCGCAGTTGGCTCACCGTCTCGGCCTCTACAAGATAAAAGGAGAGCTGGAGGACCTGTCGCTGAAATACACCAACCGCGAGATATACACCCAGATAGCCCACAAACTCAACGCCACCAAGCGAAGCCGCGACCAATATATCAAGGAATTCATCGAACCGCTGCGCAAACGTCTGGAGCAGGAGGACTTCGAGTTCGAGATCAAGGGGCGCACCAAGTCCATCAGTTCCATCTGGAACAAGATGAAGAAGCAGAAGGTAGACCTGCCGGGCATCTACGACCTGTTCGCCATCCGTGTCATAATCGACACTCCCCGCGACCGCGAGAAGACAGACTGCTGGAAGGCGTACGCCATCCTTGCGGACATGTACACGGCCAACCCGGCACGCATGAAAGACTGGATTACTCTGCCCAAGAGCAACGGCTATGAGTCGCTTCACGCCACCGTGATGGGCCCGGGCAACAAATGGGTGGAAGTGCAGTTTCGCACGCGCCGCATGGACCTTGTGGCCGAAAAGGGTCTTGCCGCCCACTGGCGCTACAAGGGAGTGAAGGGCGACAGCACCGACCAGTGGATGGCCAACATCCGCGATATACTGGAAACGGCCGAGGCCGGACCCATGCAGTTGATGCGAAACATCAACCTCGACCCGACGGCCAAGGAAGTGTTCGCCTTCACGCCCAAGGGCGACCTGTTCCGTCTGTCGGCCGGAGCCACCGTGCTTGATTTCGCATTCCATATCCACACCAATGTGGGCGCGAAATGCACCGGTGCCATCATAAATGGCGCTCACCGCAAGCTGAACTATCAGATACAGAACGGCGACACCGTCGAGATTCTGACCAGCAACAACCAGGAACCGCGCCTGGAGTGGCTGCAGATAGTCAAGTCCGCGCGCGCACGCAACAAGATCAAACAGTGCCTCAACGAGCAGAAGCAGCGAATGGCCGATCTCGGCCGCGAGGCTCTGATGCGCCGCGCCAAAAACCGTAAGATCGAACTGGACGAGACCCTGATGATGAAGCTAATCAAAAAACAGGGATACAAGTTCAATCTGGAATTCTTCGCCGACATGGGGGCCGACAAAATCGACCCGGGACGTTTCCTCAACACATACGTCGAGGAGCTGAACCGCGAGCATACCGAAGAACACGTCTCGGCCGAAGGATTCAGGATCAACACCGCCGAAACCGAGCAGCAGAGCCATGACGTGCTGGCCATCGGCGAAAAGACGATCAACGGCTTGAGCTACCGGTTCGCCAGATGCTGCAACCCCATATACGGAGACCGCGTGTTCGGGTTCATATCGTCGGACGGCATCGTCAAGATACACAAGGAGGACTGCCCCAACGCCGCCAACATCAAGGAGCGTTACCCTTACCGTCTCATCAACGCCACATGGAGCGGCAAGACCGGAAACGTGCTGCCCGCCACCATCCGCGTCATCGGCAACGACGACATCGGCATCGTGGCCAACATCACCGGCATCATCTCGCACGAGCAGGGTGCCGTGCTCCGCAACATTTCGATTGACTCCAACGACGGCATGTTCCAGGGCTTCTTAGTTGTCGGAGTGGTCGACAACCGTCAGCTCACATCCATACTTAAGAAAATAAAAGGTGTGAAAGGCGTGAAGGATGCAATCAGAATGTAGTCCTGCGACGTTATAACAGATAGAATAGAAATTACTACATGATGAAAAGAATGAACAGATATACCGGACTTATCGCATCGGTCATCGCCACGGCTTTGATGCTTCCGGGCCTCGGCGCCTGCTCGGGCAAAAAGGACAATGCCGGGAAGACTCGCGCCGACTATGCGCAGAGCCTTCAGGACTCCGTAACGGCGTTGAAAGCCGAGATCGACTCCTGCAACAGCAACATCGCCATGCTGCGCGAGCGGCAGGATGTATGGCTGCGCGACTTCACCACCGTGGCCAACGAACGCGAGGCCGCTCCATACATGATATACACTCCGTTCAAGGAGAAGTATCCGCCGGCATCAACCTCGCTTATGGCACGCCTGGCCGAAAACGGCCAGTTCGAGCTTGTGGCGGCATGCAGCGGCAAGCGTTTCAACAGCATCACGGTCACGGCTCCGTCGGTTTCGGCCACATCGGATATAGTGCCGGCCGACCAGGCCCTGAACTACATGGCCGGCAACCTTAACGTGGTGATGTTCACCGGCACCGCAGCAGACAGCATCGGTCATCTCATAGCCGACAACCAGCTGAACGACATCACCGTGACGTTCGTCAACAACGGTCCTGTCGCTTCATGGAAGATGCCCCTGTATTACAGCAAGATGATAATGGCCACCTACGAGCTTTACGCCTCGCAGCGCGACATGAACGCCATGGAGCGCCGCATACCCATGCTGTCGCGCAAGATCGACCTGCTGCGCCGACACATAGACCGCAGCACCGGCACTCAGGACCAACAACAGAAATAATCTGATGATACTATGAACAATACAGACTATAATCCCAAATACATGGATATGGCGGCACAGCTGTCGTATGACAACATCGACGCGGGCGGCGGTCCGTTCGGCGCCGTCATAGTGCGCGACGACGAGGTAGTGGCCACAGGCGTGAACTCGGTGACCCTCGACAACGACCCCACGGCCCACGCCGAAGTGAACGCCATACGCCACGCATGCTCCCGGCTGAAATCGTTCAGGCTGACCGGCTGCACCGTGTACAGCAGCTGCGAGCCATGCCCGATGTGTCTGTCAGCCCTCTATTGGGCTGGTGTGAAGAAGATTTACTTCGGCAATACCAAGGAAGATGCCGCCGCAATCGACTTCAGCGACAACTTCATTTACGAGGAACTGGCCAAGCAACGCGAGAAGCGCGAACTCCCCGCCATACACGTGGACGGCAGCGAGACCATCAAGGCGTTTGAGAAATGGGCGCAGACCGCCGACAAAATCAAATATTAGCAGAAATTTAGAAGAATATTATCAATAACACTATAATACAATGAAACTCGAGAACGTAGACATCGAATTGCTCGAAAAGAAGGGTATCACACCCGGGCAACTTCAGGAGCAGCTGGACATGATCGCCAAGGGCTTTCCCTGGCTCAATATAGAGGCACCGGCCACGCCGGGCCACGGCATCGCCGTGCTCTCGCAGGAGGCAGCGGCCGGCAGCGTCAAGATATGGGACGAGTATCGCGCCGGCGGCGGATCGGTGCTCAAGATGGTGCCGGCCAGCGGCGCCGCCTCGCGTATGTTCAAGAATGTGTTCGCTTTCATCAACGACCACGGCAAACTGTCGAAAGACGACTTCATGAAGACATTCTTCGACAATATCGGCAAGTTCGCTTTCTTCCCCATGCTGAACAGCGCCTGCGTGCGTCTGTACGGCAAGAGCGCGCTGACCCTCATTGACGAAAAACGCTATGAGGACGTTGCCCGCGCCTTGGTCGAGAAGGAGGGCCTGAACTATGGCAAGCTCCCCAAGGCACTGCTGCAGTTCCACAAGATAATAGGCGACTCCCGCACCTCGCTCGAGGAGCATCTGGCCGAAGGCGCCCAGTACGCCGCCGACAAGAACGGACTGGTGCGAGTGCATTTCACCGTTTCCGAGGACCATCTGCCCCTCGTCAAGCTCAAGGTGGAGGAAGCCGCTAAAGTCCTGGCCATGTTCTACGGCGTCAAGTACGAGATAACATACTCGGTGCAGAAACCCAGCACCGACACCGTAGCCGCAAACATGGACAACACCCCCTACCGCGAGGATGGCAGGCTGTTCTTCCGTCCCGGCGGTCACGGCGCGCTGATCGAGAACCTGAACGACCTCGACGCCGACGTGATTTTCATCAAGAACATCGACAACGTGGTGCCCGACCTGCACCGTCCCGTCACCATCCAGTATAAGAAGGTGCTGGGAGGTACCCTGGTGGGCGTCAAGAAACGCGCCGACGAGTATTGCCGCGCCATCCGTCATGGGCAACCCACCGAGCAGGAGCTCGACACGATGCTGAAGTTCATGCGCGAGGTGCTGTGCATCACTCACGACGAGGCCGACAGGATGACGCCCGAGAAGAAGGCCGAATATATCTATTCCAAGCTGAACCGTCCCTTCCGCGTCGCCGGCATGGTGCGCAACGAAGGGGAACCCGGCGGAGGTCCCTATCTCGTCTATAACCAGGACGGCACCGTAAGCCCACAGATTCTCGAATCCACTCAGATCAATATGGCCGACAAGGCGCAGAAGGAGATGATGGCCAATGCCACACACTTCAATCCCGTTGACTTAGCTGTGTGCACCAAGGACTGGACAGGCAAGAAGTTCGACCTCACCAGGTACGTGGACAAGGCAACAGGCTTCATCTCCGAAAAGAGCCGCGAGGGCGTGGACATCAAGGCACTGGAGCTGCCCGGACTCTGGAACGGCGCCATGTCGGACTGGAACACCATATTTATCGAGGTGCCCGCCGAGACGTTCAACCCCGTCAAGACCGTCAACGACCTGCTGCGCCCCGTGCATCAGATAGGATAACCGGCACAGCCGTAGTCTTGTATCAGCAAGGAGACTAAAAATTTGCGCGGGGAAGAGTTTTTCATTAACTTTGCACCGTGTTAGCAAATAATTTGACATCAATACATAAAAGGAGTGTGGCCTTTCTGGCCGCACTCCTTGTCATGTTCTGTCTGCCCCTTGCTGTCGGCGCCCAGAACCAGAAAATGGACAGGAACACCGACACCAAGACCAAGAAATACTACAAGCCGGGGTCGGCATGGACTCTCGACACGCAATTAGGCATACGGCAGCCGAATACGATGGACACGCTGATGTACAACTATCAGCGCACGTTCATCCCCTCGATGACCTACGACGCCTTCGCCACCACCGGCCAGCTGTCGGGTCCCGGCCTGAGCATGCTTTATTTCGAGCGGCCCGACGACCATAAGTTTTTCTTCAACAACGCCCTGAGTCCCTGGATTCCCACGCTGGAAAAGACGAAGTTCTACAACGTCTATATCCCCATGACGTTGCTGACCTACAACCTGACGTTCGACCGCGAGTCGCGCACCGACTTCCTGCGCGGCGTGTTCGCCGGCAATGTCAACCGCAAGATCGGCATCGGGGGCTGGATAGACTATCCCTATACCAAAGGCTCATACACCGACCAGGCAGCCAAGGCCGTTGACTTCGGACTGAACTTCTACTACACCGGCGACCACTATCAGACGCAGATGCTGTTCAACCATTACCGGCACGTAAACAAGGAGAACGGAGGTATCACCAACGACCTGTATATCACCAATCCGGCCGAGGTGCAGGGCGGCGTCAACGAGATCGAGCCCAAGAGCATCCCGGTGCGTCTGTCGCAGGTGCACAACATCCTGAACGGCGAGGAATTCTACATGAGCCACGCATACTGCGTCGGCTTCTACCGCGACATAACGCAGCCCGAGGACACAGTGGAGCGCAAGGAACTGGTGCCTGTCATCAAGTTCATTTATTCGCTCGACTACAACCGTAACAACCGGCGTCTGCTGGCCCGGGACCCGTCGTCGGCACGCGATTTCTGGCCCAATACGTATTTCAACAACGGCGACACCGACGACAAGTCGAAATATATGTCCGTGGCCAACACCCTCGGCGTACAGATGATAGAGGGCTTCCAGAAATGGGCACCCTTCGGACTCTCGGCATGGGCTACGTACGAATACGACAAATACTGGTACATGCTCAAGGTGCCTCAGCCCGGCGAGGACGGCATACTGCCTCCCGAAGGCGAAAACCTGACGCCGCTGCCAGAAGGCGTTCAGGCCAACCCGTCGGCCAAGCGCAACCGCCTGTGGGTCAGCGGCCGCATCGAAAAGCAGAAAGGCAAGATTCTTAAATATTTCGCCGACGCCAAGTTCGGACTGTTGGGCGACGCCATCGGCGACATGGACATACGTGGCCGTATCACCACCCGATTCCGTCTCGGCAAGGACACTGTTGAAATAGGCGCACATGGCTTCTTCAAGAATCTGGAGCCGGACTGGACATTGAAGCATTATTCAGGCAATCATTTCGTCTGGGACAACAATTTCGGCAAGATACGCAAGTTCCGCGTAGGAGGCCATCTGCATATTCCATGGACCAAGACCGATATATCGGCTGACTTCGAGAACGTGCAGAACATGGTGTATTTCAACGCCTCCGGCGTACCCGAGCAGTTCGGCGGCCACGTACAGGTGCTTTCGCTACGCCTCGACCAGAAGCTGAAGTTCGGCATCTGGAACTGGAACAACCGCATCACTTACCAGATGTCGTCGGACAGCAAGCGTCTGCCGCTGCCCGTGCTGACCGTTTACAGCAACATGTTCCTGCAGTTCAAGATAGCCAGGGTGCTTCACGTGCAGTTCGGCGTTGACTGCGACTACTACACCAAGTATCGCGGCATGATGTATCAGCCGGCCACCATGTCCTTCCACGTACAGGGCGACTCCCCCACATGGGTAGGCAACTACGCCTTCTGCAACGCATATCTGAACTTCAAGCTGTCCAAGACCCGCTTTTTCGTGCTATGCAGCCACGTTAATCAGAACTGGTTCGGCCGCAATTACTTCTCGATGCCCGGCTATCCCGTCAATCCCCGCGAATTCCGCTTCGGCCTCTCCGTCGACTTCGCAAATTAAAAAGCGAAGCGGCCTTTCAGCCACTTCGCCTTGATTCCAATTTCTTATGTTCCAGGCGGTTTTGTTCCGGCTTGTAGCTTCAGCTACAGCGCCTGCCTCTCGGCCTCAGCCCTTCAGCACTCCTAACTTCTTGCCCACCTTGATGAAGGCGTTGATGGCGCGGTCCAGCTGCTCGCGGTTGTGAGCCGCGCTGAGCTGTACGCGGATGCGGGCCTCCCCCTTCGGCACGACGGGATAGTAGAATCCCGTCACATAGATGCCCTCTTTCTGCATCTCGGCGGCGAAGTCCTGACTCAGCTTCGCGTCATACAGCATCACGGCGCAGATGGCGCTCTGTGTCGGCTTGATGTCGAAGCCGGCCTCCAGCATCTTTGTGCGGAAATACTCCACATTGCCCATCAGACGGTCGTGCAGCTCGTCGCTCTCGTCCAGCATCCTGAACATCTCCAGGCTTGCGCCCACAATTGCCGGAGCCACCGAGTTGGAGAACAGATAGGGACGCGAACGCTGGCGCAGCATGTCTATGATCTCCTTCGGACCCGTGGTGAATCCACCCATGGCGCCACCGAACGACTTGCCCAACGTGCCGGTGAAGATGTCGATCTTGCCGTATGCGTCGAATTTCTCGGCCACGCCGCGGCCACGCTTGCCGACAACGCCGGCCGAATGGCTTTCGTCAACCATCACCAATGCATCGTATTTCTCGGCCAGTTCGCATATCTTGTCCATCGGAGCCACATTGCCGTCCATCGAGAACACGCCGTCGGTGGCGATGATGCGGTAGCGACAGCTCTGAGCCTCCTGCAGGCAGCGTTCCAGGTCGGCCATGTCGGCGTTCTTGTAGCGGAAACGCTTGGCCTTGCACAGACGCACGCCGTCGATGATGGAGGCATGGTTCAGCGCGTCGCTGATGATGGCGTCCTCCTCGGTGAACAACGGTTCGAACAGACCGCCGTTGGCATCGAAACACGCAGCATACAGTATGGTGTCCTCGGTCTTGAAGTAACGGCTGATAGCAGCCTCAAGCTCCTTGTGAAGGTCCTGCGTGCCGCAGATAAAGCGTACGGAACTCATGCCGTAGCCACGGGCGTCCATCGCCTTTTTGGCGGCCTCTATCAGACGGCTGTTGTCCGACAGACCTAAGTAGTTGTTGGCGCAGAAGTTCAGCACTTCCCCCTTGCCCTCGGCTGTCTCGACTTCGATGTCACTGCTCTGCGGAGTCACGATGACCCGCTCGTTCTTGTAGAGACCTGCCTCTTTGATGCCGGCAAGCTCCTGCTCAAGATGCTTCTTGAATCCTGTGTACATGATATCAGTATTTGGTTGTTTGGTTCTTGTTGTTCTGCGCCGCGCCGTTGATTCGCAGTGCACTTTCAAAATTACTAAATATTTTTTGATTGTATCTAATTTTTTTTGATTATTTTTGCATTGTGAAATCCGCGAGGGGTTTCATGCATGAAAAGACATAGCAGTATATCTAATACGACAAAGGATGAAGAACATTCTTGTGATTGGAGGCACGGGGCAGATAGGCTCTGAACTCACGATGAAATTACGCGGAATATATGGCGACGGCCATGTGGTGTGCGGCTATATTCCCAATGCGGCTCCGAAAGGCGAACTGATGGAAAGCGGACCCGCGGAAATCGTAGACATAACCGATGCGCGACAGATAGCCGATGTTGTGAAAAAGCACGACATCGACAGCATCTATAACCTGGCGGCTTTGCTTTCGGCCGTGGCCGAGGCCCGTCCGCAGCTGGCCTGGAACATCGGTGTCAACGGCCTGTACAATGCCCTCGAGGTGTCGCGCGAACACAACTGCGCCCTGTTCACTCCCAGTTCCATCGGATCGTTCGGCCTCTCCACTCCCCACGTCAAGACTCCGCAGGACACCGTGCAGCGGCCTCAGACCATCTACGGTGTGACCAAGGTGACCGGCGAACTCCTGTCCGACTACTATGCCAAGCGTTTCGGCGTCGACACGCGCTCGGTACGTTTCCCGGGCCTTATTTCCTACACTACACCTCCCGGCGGCGGCACCACGGACTATGCCGTTGACATCTACTATTCAGCCGTCAAGGGCGAGACTTTCAAATGCCCCCTCAAGCCCGGCACGTTCATGGACATGATGTATATGCCCGACGCCCTGCGCGCGGCTGTGGAAATCATGGAAGCCGATTCGTCGCGCCTGGTACACCGAAACTCGTTCAACATCGCCTCCATGAGCTTCGATCCGGAGATAATCTACAACAAGATCAAGGAATACATTCCCGACTTCAGGATGGAATACGAACTGGATCCGTTGCGTCAGTCCATAGCCGACTCATGGCCCGACTCGCTCGACGACTCCTGCGCCCGCACCGAATGGGACTGGATGCCCGAATACGACCTGGACGCCATGTCGAAAGACATGATCAAGAACTTACGCGTCAAGCTCTTGGGCTGACATTCCCGTCATAACGACAAATTCAAGGAACTGTTTGAATTTCACTCAACAGTAAATTCAGACAGTTCCTGTTTTTTATAAACAATAATATCTATGAAAAGAGACTTGCTATTGACGCTGGGCATGACGGTCGCGCTTATGGCCGGAGCCGCCGAAATCAGTCCGGAACAAGCCCTGCAGCGCGCCATGGACGCCGCGTCCCGCGATGCTTCAACCAAGAGCCTGACATTGAACCGGAAACCGGGACAGGCCCACAAGCTCAGCTACGTAATGAACTACACACAGAATCCCGCGCAGGCCGCCGTGTACGTATTCTCGGCGCCCGGCGACAAGGGTTATCTTGTGTCGCCGGCTGACGACCGCTTCCCGGCCCTGTTGGGTTACAGCGACACCGGCCGCATCGACGCCGACAACATCCCGCCGCAGATGCAGTGGTGGCTGTCCGAATACGCCCGCGAGATGGACTATGCCATCCAGCATGGCTTGGCCGACGGAAACGGACGGCAGAACGTCGCGGCATTCGGCAATAGCATCAAAAACACCCGCGTCATGGCACCCCGTGAGCCGATAGTTCCGTTGCTTCAAACCAAATACAATCAGAGTGAACCGTACAACGACGATTGCCCCATGATATATGATACATACGGCAACGAGCTGGGACGTGCTGTAACGGGATGCGTCGCCACCGCCATGGCACAACTGATGCGCTATTGGAATTATCCTGCCACCGGACGAGGCTCGCACTCATATAAGGTCACTCCGCCCGATGCGCAGGAATTCATCGAATCTATGGATTTTTCGAAAACCACATTCGACTGGACGAATATGCTGCCACAATATATTTCCGGCGAATACAACTCTAAACAGGCCAAGGCGGTTGCGGTGCTGATGCATGCCTGCGGAGTGTCAGTGGAAATGAAATACACGCAGAACGAGAGCGGCGCTCCTTCGCGAAATGTAGCCACAGCTTTGAACGAATACTTTAAATACGACCCGTCGATTTCGTACGCAACCAGGAATATGTTCAATAACTCCGAATGGGAGCAATTGATATATAACGAATTGGCCCAATCGCGCCCCGTTCAGGTGGACGGATACGGCAGCCGAGGCGGCCATGCCTTCGTGTGCGATGGATTCGAAGGCGATCACTATTTCCATTTCAACTGGGGATGGGGAGGCATGAGCGACGGCTATTTTCTGTTCTGCGCTCTTAATCCCGGCTCTCTCGGCATAGGCGGTGGCGCCGGCGGTTTCAATTACGACCAGGATGTGATATTCAACATCTTCCCCGAGGGTCAGGGCACACCTCAGGTATTACCTGCATCGGAAGCGTCAGTGGTGTGCAACGGCAACCTGACATACGGCATATATCCCGAATCTGAAGATGACATAAAAGTATTTTATCCTGCAAACGACAACGGTTTCGCTGCATTCTATAACGCCGGAGTCAGAAATTTCGCCGGCACGATAGGCATGATATTCGAAGAAACCGGTTCCACACTGCAATATCCGGCGGTATTCGGCGACTTTCCGGAAGACGAACCATTACCAGCCGGATATGGTTTCTCTTACATTTACGTAGAAGTGCCGGAAGATATGCCCGACGGAGAATACAAGGTGTATCCGGCATATCTCAAAGCCGGCGCATCCGATTGGGATATTATGAATGCACCCAACGGGTTTACCAACTACCTGTACGTAACAATCAGCAACGGAATCATCACCACCGTGAAAAAACCGGAAATCGACCCGTCGACACTGCCTGATCTGATGGCTCCATATTTCTCAGTCAAGGGCAATGCCATTCAGAACTCCCCCGTATTATGCAACATGTCATTCCTCAATGTCTCCGACTTGGATTATGACGGCAACCTGCGGATGATGGCCTGTGATTCCAAGGGCAACGAAACGGAAATCATGACGATTCCGCAGAGCCTTCCGGCTCAGGTGTGTGTCCCTTCGTCGGGCAACCTCACGCTGTCGCTCGCTGCCGGCGATTACGATATCTATTTCAAGGACGACTATAACCGTAAACTTACCGGGACCTATCATATAACCGTGACCGAAGGAACATCGGGCGACTTCAATCCCGACTTCCAGATGACCGGCATGTCTCCCGTAGAGTTCGAACCGTCTGAACAGGCTCAGTATTTCGATTTGTACTGGAAACGAAATCCCACCATCGACTCGAACACTTCATTTAAATTCACCTGTAAGCTGACCGACGCACAGGGCAATGTAAAATTCACGACAAACAGTGGGACGGGCAAACTTCCTACTACCGCAACATACAGGGCTGGTGTGTCGAATTTTATTCCAAATTTCGGCACAGGCACCTACATGATGTCGGTCAAGGCACAGTCCGCTTTAGGCGGAACCGATGTCTTTGGCAAGGAATATGATGCCTGCAAGCCTTTCCCTGTGGTCATACGGTCGATAGTGGGAACCCTGTCGGTAAACGAATCGTGCAAAGTACCGATGGGCAAAACCAAATCCATCAAATACACGGTCACACCCGCTACAGCCGCCACCGAACTGATGTGGACCAGCTTAAATCCGGATGTCGTTACCGTAGACGCCAATGGTAAGGTGACCGGCATGAGCGAGGGAACGGCCAAGGTGATAGGCTGCTCGCCCAACGGACATTACGGCATCTGCGAGGTGACTGTCCTGAATGCCTCCGAACCCGATCCGGATCCCGACCCGGATCCCGACCCGGATCCCGATCCCTCCGGCATCAACACGCCCGGTCTTGACAGCGTAATCCGCGCGGTCTACACCACCCAGGGCATCCGCGTGCTTGACAACGCGACGGCCGAGGACATCAACGCCCTGCCCGGCGGTATTTACATCATCGTTACCGACAAAGGCACCTATAAACAGGCTATTAACCGTTAATATCTGTTAATAGATATACCAATACATTATAAAACCCGAAACCGTTTTGCGGTTTCGGGTTTTTTACTTAATTTTGCACTGCTTTGGGCATGCCATATTCTGCCCGGACTAACAAACGTCTTCCCATAACCAATGACAACCGAGGAATACAGGACACATCTGTTGCACCGCATTTATCCCGTGCTGATAAAAAAGGGAGCCAAGAACATGACCATGGACTATGTGGCCAAAAGCCTCTCCATATCCAAACGCACCCTGTACGAGATATTCGGCAGCAAGGAACAGTTGCTGTGCGAAGCCCTGACCCTGATACACGATGACTTTGCCAAACGGCTGTTCGAGCTGACGCACAATGCCGGGAACATGATGGAGACAATGGCCATAGCGCTCCGCCTCCATCAGGAAGCCATGCGCGAGTTCGGGACGGAATTCTTCAAGGCCATGGACGAGAGCTACTCGCAGATTCGCCCCTATTTCGAAAAGAACATCCATAGGTCGCAGGAAGACATGCTGAACGGATTCCTGAAAGGAGTGGAGGAGGGTGTGTTCCGCCCGAATATCGACTACCGCATCATAATCCGTCTGTTCATGATTCAGATGGAATCGCTGAAACGGATGGAGGAGAATTTTCCGCCCGACGTCACCTTGCTGGAGGCTTACGAGACGGCCAGCACCGCGCTGCTGCGCAGCATCGCCACCCCAAAGGGACTCGAGATTCTGGAGGAAATAGGCAGTTCGCACCGTCTGGACGGAATCCTGAAAATGTGAACAAAACAAAGAATAACAACTATTTAACCGATATTTATGAAAATCAGCAGACTGGCAGCATTACCCTTGTTAATGTTTGCATGCTCGCTACCGGGCACGGCCAACGACACCGTCAGGCTGTCGCGCCAGGAATGCGTGTCGATTGCCCTGCAGGACAATCCCACCATCCGGGTGGCCGACCTGGAAGTGAAACGCATGGATTACAGCAAGCGCGAGACACTTGCAAGCGTATTCCCCAACATCGATTTTTCAGGCGCATACCAGCGCACCATCAAGCTCCAGACCGTATCCATGAACATGGGCGGCCAGACCCAGCAGTTCAAGATGGGTACCGACAACAACTGGAACTTCGGTTTTTCGGCATCGATGCCGTTGGTGAACGCCCAGCTGTGGAAAGCCATCCAGATCAGCGACACACAGATACTCTCTGCAATGGAGGATGCCCGCGCATCGCGCCTCGACCTGGTGAACAACATCAACAAGGCTTACTACGCCCTCCTGCTGGCCGACGCCTCGCGCAACGTCATCAAGGCCAACTACGACATCGCCAAGATGAACGCCGAAATATACCGGAAACAGTTCGAACAGGGTACGGCTTCGGAGTATGACGTGCTGCGCAGCTCGGTCCAGGTGTCGAACGTGGAGCCGGAACTGCTGCAGGCCGACATCGCCGTGAAGCAGGCGTCGCTGATGCTGAAGATACTGATGGGTATGGACCATGAGGTGACCGTGATGCCCAACATCTCGCTCAAAGACATGCAGCGCGAGATGTACGGATATCACCTCGGCACGGAACGTGACCTGTCGCAGAACACCTCGCTGCGCACCCTCGACATCCAGACCAAGATGCTGAAACAAAGCCTTACGGCCAAGAAATTCGCGTGGATTCCCACCCTTGGCATCAGCTACAACATGAACTGGAACGCCATGAGCAGCGGCAACGCGCTGAAAAACCAGCAGTTCAATCCATACAGCAACGTCGGAATCGCCCTGCAGGTGCCCATCTTCAACGGATTGGGTCGTCTCAACGCCGTGAAGCAGGCACAGGTGCAGGTGAAGGAAATGACATTCCAGCGCGAGAACCTGGTGAACAACCTGAATATGCAGGTAGACCTGGCGCTGGACAATCTGAACAAGCAGGTGAAACAGATCTCCAGCTCAGAACAGGGCATGAAACAGGCACAGAAGGCATACGACATAATGCAGAAAAGCTTCGAGATCGGAGCCGCCACTTATCTTAACCTCCGCGACGCGGAAGTGGCCAACACCTCGGCCCAGCTTTCGTACCTTCAGGCCATTTACAATTACCTCGTCTCCACCTCCGAGCTTGACACCCTGCTCGGCAAGGAGGACGCTCTGGGCATAACCACTTATAAATCCGCAAACTAAACGTCACATGAAAAAGTATATATCGATAGCCGCCGTCGCGCTGACGGGTGTAATGGCAGTGTCCTGCTCCGGCAACAAGGAGAAGGCCGACAATGCCGCCGACAAACAGGAAACAGTACCGACAGTCAAGGTAGAGACCGTCCATTCACAGATCGTGGACCAGGTGGGCCAGTACACCGCTACCGTCGAACCGGAACTGATCAACAACATCTCCAGCTCCATGCCCACCCGCATCAAGCAGATACTGGTGGACGAGGGTCAGCGCGTGTCGGCCGGACAGCGTGTCGTGGTGCTTGACGACGTCAACACCGTAAGCTACGAGGCCCAGGTGGACAACGCCCGCGCCAACCTGAAGAACGTGCAGCTGAACTACGACCGTGCCGTAGAGCTGTTCAAGATAGGCGGAGGCACCAAGCAGCAGGTGGACCAGATGGAAATCCAGCTGATCAATGCCAAAAACGCGCTGACCACAGCCGAACGCACCCTACGCAACGTGCGCGAGAACACCGTGCTCACCTCCCCCATCTCGGGCGTCGTTACCGCACGCAACTACGATCCGGGCGACCTGACGGCCCAGCTGCCTATCCTTACGGTTGCCCGCGTCCAGCCCCTTAAGGTGGTGATCAACGTTTCGGAAAGCGACCTCCCCAAGGTGCGCAAGGGTATGCCGGCCTTGATTAAGTTCGATACATACGGCGACGAGGAATTCCAGGGCACCGTCACAACCGTGATGCCCACCGTCGACGCCCAGAGCCGCACGTTCGGCGTAGAAGTGACCATGCCCAACGCCAACGGCAAGATCCTGCCCGGCATGTTCGGACGCGTCAGCCTCAACCTCGGCAAAGCCGACCGCGTCGTGGTGCCCGACAAGGCCGTGGTGAAGCAGACCGGTTCCGGCAACCATTACGTATATGTGTATAATTCCGACGGCACCGTGTCGTACAATAAGGTTGAACTCGGCCAGCGTCTCGGCGACACCTACGAGCTTATCTCGGGTGTTGAGTCCGGCGCGCAGGTAGTGACCGTGGGCCAGGCCCGCCTCGCCAACGGAGCCAAAGTCAAGTTAGCTAAATAATCGCAACCATGAGTCTGTACAGTTCCGCTGTAAAGCGCCCCATAACCACGCTGCTTTGCTTCGTGACGGTCCTGATCCTCGGACTGTTCTCGCTGGCAAAGCTGCCTATCGACCTGTATCCCGACATCGACACCAACACCATCATGGTCATAACCATGTATCCCGGTGCCAGCGCCAAGGATATAGAGCAGAACGTGACGAAGCCCCTGGAGAACACCCTGAACTCCGTGGAGCATCTGAAGCACGTCACATCCACCAGCCGCGAGAACACTTCGGTCATAACCCTTGAATTCGAATACGGCTACGACATCGACGTGCTGACCAACGACGTCCGCGATAAACTGGACATGGTGGAATCATCGCTTCCCGACGACGCGATGAACCCCATCATCTTCAAGTTCTCGACCGACATGATTCCTATCTGTCTGCTTTCGGTGCAGGCAAACGAGTCCATGCCCGGTTTGTACAAGATCCTGGACGAGAACCTGGCCAACCCGCTGGCACGTATCGACGGTGTCGGCACAGTGTCCATATCGGGTGCCCCGAAACGTGAGATACACGTCTACATCGACCCCAACCGCCTGGAGGCATACAACCTCTCGGTGGAGCAGATCTCGGCCATCATCGGCAACGAGAACCGCAATATCCCGGGCGGTTCGTTCGACATCGGCTCCAACACCTACGCGCTGCGCGTGCAGGGTGAGTTCGAGGAGTCGTCGCAGCTGGCCGACCTGCCGGTAGGCTCGTATCAGGGCAAGACCGTCTACCTGAAGGACGTGGCCCGCATAGCCGACACCGTCGAGGAGCGCACCCAGCACACCTATAACAACGGCAAGGAAGGCGCCATGATAGTGATCCAGAAACAGTCAGGTGCGAACTCCGTGGAGATTTCCGACAAGGTCAAGGAGATGCTGCCCCGACTGCAGAAAAACCTTCCTTCCGACATCAAGATCGGAGTGATCGTCGACACGTCGGACAACATCCGCAACACCATCGCCTCTCTGGTGGAGACGGTGCTGTACGCCCTGCTGTTCGTCATGATCGTGGTGTTCCTGTTCTTGGGACGCTGGCGCGCCACAATGATCATCGTCATCACGATCCCCGTATCTCTGATCGCTTCGTTCATATATCTGTTTGCCACGGGCAACTCGCTTAACATCGTCTCGCTCTCGGCACTGTCCATATCGATCGGTATGGTGGTGGACGACGCCATCGTGGTGCTGGAGAATGTCACCACGCATATCGAACGAGGATCCGACCCGAAGCAGGCGGCCGTACACGGCACCAACGAGGTGGCTATCTCGGTTATCGCATCTACGTTGACCCTTATCGCGGTGTTCTTCCCGCTCACCATGGTCACCGGCATGACCGGCGTCCTGTTCCGTCAGTTGGGATGGATGGTGACGATCATGATGATCATATCCACCACCTGCGCCCTTTCGCTCACCCCGATGCTCTGCAGCCAGTGGCTCCGTCTGCGTCCCAAGACCAAGGCCGAGAAGAATCCCAAGAAGAACTGGTACATATACATCGAACGCGCGCTTGACAGCTTCGACGCATGGTATGCCCGCGTGCTGGGCCGCGTGGTTTCGCACCGCGCAGTCACCATAGTGGTCTGCCTCGGCATATTCATAGGCTCCATATTCCTCATGAAGTTCGTGGGTACTGAGTTCTTCCCCACATCCGACAACTCGCGTATCGGCGTCAGCCTCGAGCTCCCCATCGGATCGCGGGTGGAACAGGCCTACGAATCCACCTCGCGCCTCGACTCGCTGTGGCGGGCCAAGTATCCCGAGATACTGGTGTCCAACTTCACCGTCGGTCCCGCAAGCTCCGACAACACGTTCGCCTCGCTGTCCGACAACGGCCCGCACATCATCTCGATGAACGTGCGCCTCACCAATCCCACCGAACGCAAGCGCACCATCACCGAGATAGCCGAGGACATGCGTAAGGATATCGAAACGCAGTTCCCCGAGTTCAAGAAGGCCCAGGTGAATGTAGGCGGCGGACGCGGTCAGTCCATGGGCGGACAGTCCACAGTCGACTTCGAGATATACGGCTACGACTTCGAGGAGACCGACTCCGTGGCACAGCAGCTGAAAGGCGCGCTGGCCGGCATCGAGGGTACCGCCGACGTCACGATCTCCCGTTCCGACTATCAGCCGGAATATCAGGTGGACTTCGACCGCGAGAAACTTGCCATGTACGGCATCAACCTTTCGACGGCCGCGTACTATCTGCGTAACCGCGTCAACGGCGCCACTTCCACGCAATTCCGCGAGGACGGCGAGGAATATGACGTCAAGGTGATGTACGCTCCCGAGTTCCGTACCCGCATCGAGGACCTGGAGAACATAATGATATACTCCAGTACCGGTCAGGGAGTCCGTCTCAAGGAGCTTGGTAAGGTTGTGGAACGTTCCACGCCTCCCACCATCGAACGTAAGGACCGCGAGCGTGTCGTTACAGTCTCGGCGGTAGTGGACGGCCGCGCCCTCGGCGACGTCGTGGCCGACGCACAGGCGGCAATCGACAACATGCACCTGCCGGCTAACATATCGATCGAGATAGCCGGTTCCTACGAGGACCAGCAGGATTCGTTCTCCGACCTGTTGATGCTCGGCGTGCTGATAATCATCCTGGTGTACATCGTGATGGCAGCTCAGTTCGAATCGTTCACATACCCGGGCATCATCATGACCTCGCTGCTGTTCGCTTTCTCCGGAGTGTTCCTGATCCTGTGGCTCACCGGACATACGCTCAACATCATGTCCATGATCGGCGCCATCATGCTGATCGGTATCGTGGTGAAGAACGGTATCGTGCTCATAGACTACATCACCCTGAACCGCGAACGAGGCATGTCCATCCGCAAGGCCGTGATAGACGGAGGTCGCTCGCGACTGCGTCCTGTGGTGATGACCACGCTCACCACCATCCTCGGTATGGTGCCGATGGCTATGGGTACAGGCGAAGGCTCCGAGATGTGGAGGCCGATGGGTACTGCCGTGATCGGCGGTCTTACGTTCTCCACCTGTCTTACGCTGCTGTTCGTGCCCGTGCTGTACTGCGTATTCGCCGGCAACGGCATCAAGAACCAGCGCCGCAAGCACCGCAAGATGCTGGCTAAGAAACAACTTAAACTGGAACAGAAATGAAAGGAGTATTCATAGCATACGATCAGGCACATCACGAGCATGTGATTGAAGTACTGAACCGCACCTCATGCCGCGGCTTCACGGCCTTCGGCGAGGTGCAGGGACGCGGCTCGAAGACCGGCGACCCGCACTACGGCACACACGCCTGGCCATCGCTCGCATCGGCCATAATGACATTCGTGCCCGACGAGCAGCTTGACCTCCTCATGGAGCGCCTGCACGAGCTGGACGAGACCAAACCCATGCTCGGCCTCCGCGCGTTCGCCTGGAACGTCGAGAAGTCAATATAACCATAATCGGGATAAATCAGGATTTATCGAGATTATCCTGATTTATCCCGATTAATCCTGTTTAATCTCGATTAATCGGGATTATTCTTGATTAATCCCGATTTTTGTTGTATCTTTGCGTCTGAAAAGGCGCACGTGGCGTAATTGGTAGCCGCGCCAGACTTAGGATCTGGTGTCTTGCGACGTGTAGGTTCGAGTCCTATCGTGCGCACCCGTATATAGCCGTCAGCCCACAGGTTGTCGGCTATTTTTGTTTTCAGGGCTTCCCGGTGACAATAACCCGGGTTAAAAAAACGACCGACCCTGTGCCTAAAAACCTGACATCATGAAAGAATTCATCAGCGAGGATTTTCTGTTGCAGACAGAATCCGCACGCCGCCTATACCATGACTATGCGGAAGGACTGCCCATCATAGACTATCACTGCCACCTCTCGCCCGAGTATGTGGCCGACAATCATGTCTTCCCCAATCTGTCCCGGATCTGGCTGGAGGGCGACCACTACAAATGGCGCGCACTCCGCACCAACGGCGTGGACGAACGTTTCATAACAGGCGATGCCTCCGACTGGGAGAAATTCGAGAAATGGGCCGAGACCGTGCCCTACACCATGCGCAACCCATTATACCATTGGACTCACCTTGAACTGAAAACTGCTTTCGGCGTCACAGATCTGCTGAACCCCGCCACGGCCCGCTGCATCTACGACCGCTGCTCGGCAATGCTTCAGCGCCCCGACATGTCGGCGCGCGGACTGATGCTGCATTACAACGTGGAGGTGGTATGCACCACCGACGACCCGGTCGATTCGCTGGAATACCACATCAAGACCCGCGAAGACGGCTTCAAGGTCAGGATGCTGCCGACATGGCGTCCCGACATGGCCATGGCCGTGGAGAATCCGGGCAAATACCGCGACTACGTCAGGCGGCTCGGCGAGGTGGCCAAGCTGAATATCCGCTCATTCGCCGACCTGATTGAAGCTCTGCGAATTCGTCACGATTTCTTCGCATCCGTCGGTTGCCGCCTCTCCGACCACGGTCTCGGAGCATTCTTCGCCGAGGATTACACCGATGCCGAGGTCGAGGCGATCTTCTCCAAGGTGTATCTCCGAAACGAGGAACTGACGCCCAAGGAAATAGCCGTATTCAAGACCGCCATGCTCTACGAGTTCGGGGCGATGGACCACGATGCCGGCTGGACGCAGCAGTATCATTACGGCGCGTTGCGCAACAACAACACCCGCATGATGCTCGCCATCGGTCCGGACACGGGATTCGACTCCATCGGCGACTATACCGTGGGCGAGACCATGTCTAAGTTCCTCGACATGCTGGCCCGCGACAACAAACTGCCCAAGACCATAATCTATAACCTGAATCCGCGCGACAACGAGCTGGTGGCCACCATGATCGGCAACTTCCAGGACGGCCGCTACGGCGCCGGCAAGATACAGTTCGGTTCCGGCTGGTGGTTCATGGACCAGAAAGACGGCATGGAACGCCAAATGAACGCCCTTAGCAACCTCGGGCTGCTGAGCCGGTTCGTGGGTATGCTCACCGACTCCCGCTCGTTCCTGAGTTACCCGCGTCACGAATATTTCCGCCGCACGCTGTGCAACCTGTTGGGCAACGACATCGAGAACGGTCTGCTTCCTGCTTCGGAATTCGATTTCATCGGCAACGAGATAGTAAAGAAAGTATCGTACGGCAACGCCAAGGAATATTTCAAGTTCTGACTATGATCAACTCGCAAGCACTCAGCCCCGGAGCCGAGACCACTGAGAAATCCAGCAACTTCCGCTGGTTCATCTGCACGCTCCTGTTTCTCGCCACCACGGTCAACTATATGGATCGTCAGGTACTGTCGCTGACCTGGAAGGATTTCATTGCTCCGGAATTCCACTGGACCGATACCAACTACGGCATCATCACCGGCGTATTCTCGGGCGTTTACGCCGTCGCCAACCTGTTCGCCGGCAAGTTCATAGACTGGATGGGCACCAAGAAGGGCTACCTATGGGCCATATTCATCTGGAGCGCCGGCGCCTGCCTGCACGCCCTGTGCGGCTGGGCCACCGAGCACACACTGGGCATCGACTCCGTGTCGCAGATGGTAGGCGCTACCGGTGCCGCAGCATCGGCCATTGCCATTGTTTCCGTCTATTATTTCATAGCCGCGCGAATTATCCTGAGTGTGGGCGAGGCGGGCAACTTCCCCGCCGCCATCAAGGTGACAGCCGAATATTTCCCCAAACGCGACCGGGCCTTCGCCACGTCGCTATTTAATGCCGGCGCGACCGTCGGCGCATTGATAGCGCCTCTTACCATTCCATCGCTGGCCCGTTACTTCAAGGACGCCGGCATCGGCAACGGTTGGGAGATGGCCTTCGTCACCATCGGCGCCCTCGGATTCGTGTGGATGGGACTATGGATGGTATATTATAAGAAACCCGCCAGGTCGCCATACGTAAATGCAGCCGAGCTGCAGTACATCGAATCCGACAACGCCGCCGACACCTCGGCCGAAGCCGCCCGACGGGAAGCCGTAAAGGAGGATTCCGACACGCCTACAATTCCATTCTTCAAGTGTTTCAAGTATCCGCAGACGTGGGCCGTATTCTTCGGCAAGCTACTGACCGACGGCGTGTGGTGGTTTTTCCTGTTCTGGATTCCGGCATATATCTCGGATGTATATGGATTCTCGAGCGACACAGGTACGTCCCAGATGCTGATATTCGTGCTTTACGCCATCACCATGCTTTCGATATATGGCGGCAAACTCCCTACCATCATCATTGAAAAAACGGGGCTTAACCCATACGCCGCGCGAATGAAAGCCATGTTCATCTTCGCGCTGTTCCCGCTGTTAGCGATATTCGCGCAGCCACTCGGATCCATTTCATACTGGTACCCCATCATCATCATAGGCATCTGCGGCGCCGCCCACCAGGCATGGTCGGCCAACATATACTCCGTAGCCGGCGACATGTTCCCCAAAAGCACCATCGCCACCATCATCGGTATCGGAGGAATGGCAGGCGGCCTGGGGTGCTTCCTGATCAACTTCTGCTCCGGCATCCTGTTCGACTACGCTGCGGAAACGAACATGCAGCTTCTTGACTTCCAGGGCAAGCCCGCCGGTTACTTCATCGTGTTCTGCATCTGCGGCGTCGGCTACCTCGCCGCCTGGTGCCTCATGAAGCTCCTCGTCCCCCGGTACAAACTCATCGAACCGTAAACTTCTTTCCTCATTTTCTATTTTGGAAATGATGAAATAAGTATTAACTTTGTACTCCGGGCGTCGCCTCAGAGGCGGTGTCCGGAGTCGGTTTTTGTTGATACCGATATATTTCAAATACGGAGTTGATTCCAAATGAGCAAAATAGGCAAATTATATTTCAGATACGGCACGATGGGCTCGGCCAAGACGGCGCTGCTGCTCACCACGGCTTATAATTTCGAGGAACGCGGCATGGCGTACAAATGCTTCAAGCCCGTGGTGGATACCCGCGAGCAGAAGAACGTGATACGCAGCCGCATAGGCATAGAACGCGAGTGCAGCTGGATTTATCCCGACACCAACCTTTACGCCGTCATCCATGACATGCTGGCCACCGGCAACGGGCCGCGGTGGATCCTGGTGGACGAGGCACAGTTCCTGTCGCCCGAACAGGTCGATCAGCTGGCTCGTGCCGTAGACGATTTCGGCATCAACGTGATATGCTACGGCCTGCGCACCGATTTCCGCACAAACCTGTTCGAAGGATCGCGCCGCCTCCTGGAGATTGCCGACACTATCGATGAAATAAAATCTACCTGCACATGCGGCCGCAAGACCATAGTCAACGCACGTGTCAACAGCGCCGGCGAGATCATAACCGAAGGCGAGGTGGTGGAGATAGGCGGCAACGAACGCTATATAGCCGTGTGCCGCAAATGCTGGCGCAACAAACGCATAGAACAGAGCGAGAAAGGCAAACTCCCCCTCTGAGCGATTGGCAATTGCTAATTGCTGAATAGTATAAACCTTAATCCTCAATACGATGGACAAACCGATCATAGACAAGATCATCGAGCTGATAAAGAGCGAAGTGGTGCCCGCGTGCGGATGCACGGAGCCGGCGGCCGTATCGCTGTGCGTGGCCAAGGCTACGGAACTGCTCGGCGCGCTGCCCGACAGCATTACCCTGCTGCTCAGCGGCAACATCATCAAGAACGCCATGGGCGTCGGGATCCCCGGCACCGGCATGATCGGACTGCCCATCGCAGTGGCGCTCGGAGCCATCTGCGGCAAATCGGAATACGGCCTTGAAGTCCTGCGCGACGTCAATCCCGACGCCCTTAAGGCCGGCAAGCGATATGTGGACGATAACCATATCAAGATCCAGCATAAGGACAACGCCCTTTCCAACCTGTACATCGAAGTGCATGTGGAGGCTGACGGACATACAGCCTGCGCCGTAATCTCCGGAGCACACACCAATTTCGTGTATCTTGATAAGGACGGCAGGGTATCGCTGAAAAAATCAGCCGGATCTGAGGCCGGGGCCGAAAACCATATAAAGCTGGACTACGCCCAGGTTTATGAGTTTGCCATGACGGCGCCGTTGGAAGAAATCGAATTCATGCTCGAGGCCGGCGAGATGAACCTCCGTGCCGCTAAGGAAGGCCTGAAACAGAACTACGGCCATTGCCTCGGCGCGTTGCTGAGCCGGCAGGGCAAACAATTCTTAGGCGACACACCGCTGATGCACATAGTGTCCATGACTTCGGCCGCCTGCGACGCCCGCATGGGTGGCGCACAGGTGTCGGTGATGTCCAATTCCGGCAGCGGCAACCAGGGAATCACGGCCACGCTGCCTGTATTGACTTACGCCCGCGACTGCAACGCCTCGCACGAACAGGAGGTGCGCGCCCTGACCCTCAGCAGCCTCACCAGCATATACATCAAGCAGAGTCTGGGCCGGCTCTCCGCCCTGTGCGGCTGTGTGGTGGCATCAACCGCGGCTTCGGCCGGCATAACATATCTGATGGACGGTGACTACGACCGCGTATGCGCCTCCATCAAGAATATGGTGGCCAATCTGACAGGCATGATATGCGACGGAGCCAAGCCATCGTGCGCCATGAAGATCGCATCGGGAGTGTACACCGCCCTGATGTCGGCCGTTATGGCCATCAACGACCAGTGCGTGTCGAGCGCCGAAGGTATCGTGGACAACAATATCGATAAGACCATACGCAACCTGACGTGCATCGGCCGCGAGGCCATGGACGAAACCGACAGAAAAGTGCTGCAGATCATGGTCGACAAATAAACCGTCTACCCGTTTGCGGCTCTTTTTATAAAACATCCATCCGTTCTATGCGTTTTTATATGGAAACACAATAGGAACGCACAACAACACGAATTTATGAAGAAATTTTTCTCGATTGTATTGACTCTGACCGTTGCTGCCTGCTGCCTGACGCCTGATGCGCAGGCACGCCGCATACCCAAGGAAGTGGAAGACACGGCTTTATACAACAAAGTGGCCGACGTGCTCGACGCCGTTGACGCCCTGGACGATCTGAACCTGTACGGCCAGGTCAACGTAGACCTGTACCGGACGTACCGGGATTCCGGCGTAGGCTTCTTTCTCGGCAAGCAGGCGTTGCGTTTCGCCGACCCTGTCATCGCACAGAATGTGCTGAACGAGATGCCCGAATCGTGGCGCAACCGCGAGGACATCAAGGTGCTGGAGCAGCGCATCGCCGCCCGCGTGGCCACACGTCCCGGCATGACTTACGCCAACGTCAAGGGACAGAACGCCCAGGGACAGCCCACGGATCTCGCCGCGTTGGTGAAACCCGGCAAATACACTCTCGTCGATTTCTGGGCCAGCTGGTGTCCCTGGTGCATCAAGGAGATTCCCAACCTGAAGGAACTGCTGAACCGTTACGGCTCGAAAGGTCTGGAGATAGTGGGCGTCGCCGTGCGCGATACCCCTGAGGACACCGCCAAGAGCGTTGCCAAGCAAGGCATCACATGGCCCGTGTTATACAACACCGACATGGCGGCTTACGACGCCTACGGATTCGCAGGCATTCCCCATCACCTGCTGATAGGGCCCGACGGAAAGATAATCTTCAACGGCTGCAACCTCAATCAGATTATTCAATACTTAGACACACATTGACATTCACTGAAACACACTGATACTCTATGACAAACGAAAATAAAGATTCGCTCAACGCTCTCATAGAGCATTCCATCAAAAGCAACTGGAACCTGATGGCCCTGTCCGATATGGGCGGCGTCAACCTGCAGTACAAGGATGTGGCGCTGCTTATCGCCAAGATGCACATCCTGTTCGATGCCGCAGGGGTGAAGCGCGGCGACAAGGTGGCCATCTGCGGCAAGAACTCGTCCAACTGGACCGTGGTATTCCTGTCGTGCCTCACGGCGGGTGTTGTGGCCGTGCCTATCCTGCACGAGTTCAAGCCCGACACCATCCACCATCTGGTGAATCATTCGGAAGCGAAACTGTTCTTCGTCGACGCCGGAATCTGGGAGAACCTCGACGAGCGCCTGCTCCCCAACTTAGTGGGCGCCATATACATCAGCGAGTTCGGCATGCCGCTGTCGCGCAGCGAGAAACTGACAGAAACCCGCAACAACATCAACCAGTGTTTCGGAGCTAAATATCCATATAGTTTTGAGCCGGAGAACGTGGAGTATTTCGCCGACCAGCCCGACGATCTGGCCATGATCAACTATACGTCCGGTTCCACGGGCATGTCCAAAGGCGTGATGGTGCCCTTCCGCAGCCTCTGGAGCAATGTGCGCTTCTGTCTGGACAATCTGTCGATGCTGAAGCCGGGCGTCAAGATGGTCAATATGTTGCCACTGGCCCACATGTACGGCATGACCATCGAGATGCTCAATCCCTTCTGCCACGGCTGCCACTGCTATTTCCTGACAAAACTCCCGAGCCCCAAGATCATACTGAAGGCCTTCGCCGACGTGCAGCCGGCGCTAATCATCACGGTACCACTGATTGTGGAGAAGATAATCCGCAACAAGGTGTTCCCGCTGCTTGAAAAGCCGCTGATGAAGGTGCTTCTCAAGGTGCCTTATCTCGACGACCGTCTGTTGGCCAAGATCAAGGAAAATCTGCTTCAGGCCTTCGGCGGTAACCTCAAGGAACTTATCATCGGCGGTGCGCCCCTCAACGCCGATGTCGAGAAATTCCTGTACAAGATAGGCTTCCCCATCACCGTGGGATATGGCATGACCGAATGCGGCCCGCTTATAGCATACGCTTCGTCGGCCATTTCAAAGCCTCACACCGTCGGCAAGGCGGTAGACCGTGTAGAGGTCAGGATAGACTCGCCCGATCCGCGTAACGTGCCCGGAAACATCATGGTGAAGGGCGTGAACGTGATGCATGGCTACTATAAGAACGACAAGGCCACCGACGAGGTGCTTGACAAGAAGTCCGGCTGGATGAACACCGGCGACATGGGCACCATCGACGAAGACGGATTCATCACCATCAACGGCCGCAGCAAGACCATGATACTCGGTCCTTCGGGCCAGAACATATATCCCGAGGAGATCGAGCAGAAGCTGAACAACCTCCCATACGTCAACGAATCGCTGGTAGTGGAGAACGGCACCGACCTCGAGGCGCTCGTTTATCCGGATTTCGATTCGGCCCGTACACAGAACATCGACCGCGACGAACTGGAGAAGATCATGGTGCAGAACCTGGCGGCGCTCAACCAGGAGATGCCGTCCTACAGCAAGGTCAAGACCATCAAGATTATGGAGGAGGAGTTCGAGAAGACTCCCAAACGCAGCATCAAACGCTTCCTCTACCAGCATTGATATTTGACGCCATCGGATTGCCGGGGATGCTTCAACCACAACACCCCGTGGCGTTTGATGATAATTAAAAAACAGTGTCGGACACTATAGTCCGGCACTATTTTTTTGCACTTTGAGAACAACTTTAACTAAATTTTTGTTATATCATTGAGTTTCAACAAGAATATGTGTCATGAACAAGCCGAACGTTATTTCCATCAATCCGGGACAAAAGACACTCGGCCAGCTTCATCAGGAAGCCGAACGTTACAATCCCGTTGTAAAGCAATTGGTATCCACTATCTCGTCGACTGTGAGGCTCAAGGCATGCCTGAATTTCTTCACGGGCATCGACACCAAGACCATGAAAGGAGCATCCGCACGAATCCTGCTGCTGCGTCTGTTCACCTCGGGACTGCTGGCATCGTTCGCGTATGCCGTATTGAATCCGGCCGTACTGGCTATATCGGACGCCGTACTGGTGCCGGCGCTGGATTCCGTGCATGGTAACATAGCTTTGTCCGCGTCTATCTTCGTAATGGCGGCATCCATCCTGTTAGGCTTTATGACACGCATAGTCAGCGTGGCGGCGTTCCCGTACTTTATCCCGATGGTGCTGCAGGGCACGCTCCCTATATCCATAGCCTCCGCATTACTGTTTGTGGCGTTAGGATACATCATCCTCGGCCCCGGCATCTTCAGCGTGGACCAATGCATACGCAAGACCATATTCCGCAACTATAAGCGACGCGCCAGACGCCGTGCCATGCAGGCGCGCGGTTCACGCCGTCTTCGCGGCCACCACGACCTCGATTACCGCAGCTACCTCCGGCTGTAACCGTGCCGTGGTGTGCCCGAGACCACGAATTTCACCATCACCCCCTTGTGGTCGCTGAACCATTTGTCGGACACGTCAGCGATGCTGTCGCTATCCGTTTCCCTCACCCTGCCGGAACGGCACATCGAGGTGCGCGGGCCTACCAGAAAAGCATCTACCGGCTCAATACCCTCGCTGCCGAAGAGGAAGTCGATCCTGTCGCGGTCATCTGCCTTGGGCGCCCAGCATATCTTATCGGCCGGCAATGACGGCACATCAGACGGATACGTGATGCCGGGATTGCGCACCGGATCCGGATACACCGTGCGCCACATATCCTTGAATCCATCGCGTTCCAGCATCGTTGTGACGGGCCACTGCACCGTAAATCCGTCATGCCCGAATTCCGACGACATTTCCGGAGTCCAGTCCCTGAACGACGGCTCGTTGAAGTCACCTCCCAGAATCACATGGCGTCCTTGTCCCATCTTTTCATGGGCGCTTTCCACAAACAGACTGATAGCCTCCGTTCTTTTTGACTTCAGCCCCAAGTCTACAAGAGTCTGTGCGTCGGCCGGTCTTTCGCATTCCTTCCATGTCGAGCCGTCGTAGCCGCGGGCGTTGTAACAGGAATAGTGATGCCAGTCAAGATGAGCCGTATACAGTGCCAGCCTGATGCCGTCTATATCCACGTCCGCACAGTATATGCTGCCGCAGTCGTCCTGCAACGGATATACCGTCGAGTAGTCATTGATCGGATACCTGCTTATGATTCCCGAATCATCGCTGCGGCGCGAATAATACCGCAGTCCTTTCTGTTTCAATGATTCGCAGAGCCGCGCCGTAAAATCCACTCCGTTGTAGTTTCTGACCTCGCTGAGTGTCACTAAATCGGGCTGCCGGCGTTCTATCTCCGACACCAGCGTCTCGAAACCTCCCGGCACCTTGGTGCATTCCTGCCACACATTCAGCTGCAACGCGCTGATCACCGGCTGCAATCTGACTGCGAATCCTCCGGCGCGCGCCATTTTCAAAGGGAGTTCGGATGCGGACGTCACCCTTTTCCTGTATATGGTGTAGGCCTCGGGATTGGTGAATCCGTCGCTGTCACCCGCATCGCAATATACCGTACATTCATATTCCCTACCTTCAGGCAGAAAGCCGAAGCGCAGGGTATAGTCGCGGGCCTCCTCGTTGGTCACTCCTCCCACATACCAGTCCGGCCCGTTTCTGTCCTTGCGGGCCACTACGATATAATCACCCGGCTCGGCATCCAGATACTCGCTTCTGCTCCAATCCACCGGAACATCCTTGATAAACTGAAACGCGTCGATATGCCGCTCATAATGTTCCGGCAGGTCGCCCGCCATCTGCACCGGAGAATACATGGTGAGATACAGGGCAAGCTGATTGCAGATGGTGGCGCGTTTCTTCTTGCCCTGATAGCCCGGTGCGAATTCGGTGATATTCATGCGGAATATGCCGGGTGTAAAATCCATCGGACCTCCCTGCAGACGTGTGAACGGCAGCACCGTGACATGACGCGGCGACATCTCGGCGTATTCCTGACCTAACGCGCTTTCGTTGGCCATGAGGTTCGGCCATGTCCTGCACAGGCCCGTGGGACGTACGGCCTCGTGCGCGTTCACCATGATATGCTTCTCCGCACCCTTTTTGACCGCATTGAGATAATGCCTCACTATGTCCTGGCTGTAATGATACTCCCCTTTCGGCAGTATGTTGCCCACGTAGCCGCTCTTTACGATGTCATAGCCGTAACGGTTCATCAGGTCGTAGGCCGCGTCGAGGTGACGCTCGTAATTGGCAATGGAACCCGATGTCTCGTGATGCATCATCAGCTTAATGCCTTTGGAATGCGCGTACTCGTTCAGTGCCGCTATATCGAAATCGGGATATGGCGTCACGAAATCGAACACGAAATCCTTCTCCTTGCCAAACCAGTCCTCCCAACCGATATTCCATCCCTCCACCAGCAACTGGTCGAACCCGTGGCGTGACGCGAAATCTATGTATCGACGTACGTTTTCATTGTTCGCGCCGTGTCTTCCGGTAGGTTTGGCCGAGGCATAATCGAACGTAGCGAGGTCTATATCGCCTCCCGAGGTATAGTTCCATCCGCTTTTGCCGGTTATCATTTCCCACCACACGCCCATGAATTTGACGGGATGTATCCAGGACGTATCCTTGATCTGACAGGGATCGTTAAGATTCAGAATCAGATTCGACGCCAGTATATCGGTCGCCCGGTCGCTTACCGTCACCGTACGCCACGGCGTCCTGAAAGGAACGTCAGTTATGGCCGCGGTGCCGTCGGGACGCGGCGTAAGATGCGCCCGTAATGTGTTGCTCGTCTTGTCGAGCCTCAGGTGCATGGCCGGAAAATCGACAAGGGCCGCCTCGTGCAGATTGACATACAGGCCGTCGTCGGTCTTCATCATCAGCGATGTCTGCACGCCCGGTGCGGTTATTTCCGACAGACGGCTTTCCGTGTATTCAAATTCCTGTGAATCGTAATCCTCCTTTATCCACCATGCCGTATGGTCGCCGTTCATGGCAAATGATGTCACCTCATCCTGAATCACCAGCGGCGATACCGGACTTTCCCGAAACACATAACGGAATCCAACGCCCTCGTCAAAGGCCCTGAACGCGATATCTACGCGTGTCTTTGCTTTTGTCAGGCTCACGGTCATGCCGTTATAATGTTCGCGTATGGTTTCATTCTCGCCCCAGACCGGCGTCCATACACTGTCGCATTCCTGACGTGTCACTTTCTTGATTTTGAAGCCATCTGCCAGCGACGTTCCGTCGGCCAGCATGAACCCCATTCTCGAGGGTTTCACCACTGCCCGGTTCTTATAACTCACCGAATATTCCGGCTTTCCCGATCTGTCGAGGTTGAACGTCACCGAGATATTGCCGTCCGGCGACTTGACACTTGTTTTTCCGGCACACACGGCCGTAAAGCAACAGACGCACATCAGCGCGGCCATTGCCTTCATTTTTGGTATCATTCGGTTTCAGATTTTTTCGATTAGCAATACGCGGCTCGAGAACTCGTTCTTCCGTTCCTTGGCCACATCGTGTCGGTATGGTATGTCGAGTCCGTGATTCATCAGGAACGACCCGGAAAAGCATTTTCCTTCGAATGGCAGCGGACTGTCGTCTATCCGGTTCAGTTCCGTGATTCTGTACACGGCGTTCGTGTCGAGTCCGTCCATTTTCACTACTGGGAGAATCTGCATCACATACACGTCCGTACGGTACCAGAATGCCACGGCGCGGTCCTTGTTTTCGGACACATACATAAGCGAGGCCACGCCTCCCTCGTCGTACGGCGACCGCAGACGGTACAGGTCCCCTAACTGCACTATATCCCGGATCCGCTTATAATCGGATATCGCGTTGCGGCACACTTCATATTCCTCCTTGGTCATGTCCTTGGGCTGAAGTTCCACGCCGAGACGTCCGCTCATCGCCACGTCCGCGCGATATTTTATAGGCATGCTCCGCAGCGTCTGATGGTTGGGCGACGCGCTGATGTGCGAGGCCATGGCCATGGCGGGATAGAAATGCGACGTGCCCCACTGGATGAATATGCGCTCCAAGGCATCCGTGTTGTCGCTGGTCCAGAACTCGTCGAAGTATTTCAACACGCCCCAGTTTACCCGGCCTCCGCCGCCGGCACACGCCTGTACAGTCAGGTCGGGATATTTCTCGCGGATTCTTGACAGCACTTCCTCCAGGCCCTTGTGCCACGCTATGTTCAGATGGCTTTGCCTGTCTTTGGGCAGATACTGCGATCCATGCTGATAAATGCCGCTGTTGCAGTCCCATTTCACATATTCTATCAATGGATTTTCCTTCAGTATCCTGTCAACCGTGGCCACTACGTGGTCGCGCACACGGGGATTGGAGAAATCAAGAACCACCTGTGCCCCTCCGCGGCCTGTCACCGGCTCGCGTCCCGCGGCCTTTACTATCCAGTCGGGGTGCTTTTCATAAATTTCGCTCGATATGTCGGCCATCTCCGGTTCGAGCCATAATCCGAATCCCACGCCGGCTTTACGGGCGCTGTCGGTCAATGCCTTGATGCCTCCGGGGAGTTTGACCCGGTCGCAGACCCAGTCGCCTAACGCCACACTTTCGTTGTCACGCCGATACTTGTCGCCGAACCATCCGTCGTCCATCACGAACAGTTCGCCGCCCAGAGAGGCTATGTCCCTCATCATGGCCGCCATCTTTGACTCGCTGATGTCAAAATAGACCCCTTCCCAGCTGTTAAGCAATATCTTACGCGGTCTGTCGCCATGACACAACGAATGGAGTCTCCCCCATTTGTGAAAATTCCTGCTTACTCCCCCTTTTCCCTCCGTGCTGTATGACAATGCCACCCTGGGGGTCACGAACGTTTCGCCGGGGCTAAGCCGATAGCTTGCATTGTCTGGATTGATGCCCATTCTCAGGCTATGGTACCGGCCGCCGTATGTGTCGATGTCGACCACGAAATTGCCGCTGTAACACAGCGCCGCGCCGATGGTGGCACCGTTCCTTTCGTCGGGCTTGCCGTCCAGCGACAGCATCAGTTCCGCGCGCGAGGTCTGCGAGTTTCTTACGCCGTCCTTATTGCGGATACGCATTGTGCCGCTGTGCAGAGGCTTCTCCACAAGACGCCCTTCCTGGCCCCACGCTCCTCCTTCGTGGCTTACCCAGACATCCCCTATATGTATCGGAAGGCAGGCCGAGTCATAACGGGTCAGGGTAATGTCCCCTTTCTCGCGATGGCTTATCTCAGCCCATGTCTCTATCACGTCACAGTCGGGATAACTCAGGAATCGGATATCAACGTTCACCGGGTATCTGTCATCCTGAGTCCTGACAGTGGTCAATGTCGATTTGTCCGTAGATTCCCGGGTCACGTCGGTCACCACAAGGCGGCTCGTCATGTTCCCGTCCGCATGGGTGATCCACAACGGAGTCTCCTCGTCCGGATAGGTCCCGTACGCCCTGTATATTTTGGCGTACGGGATTCCCGCAGTCTTAATCGACTGCATGTCCTCTCCGGTCACGGTGTTGCCATAGTACAGATATTCGGGTTCCTCCCCCTTGTTCACCTCCAGCACAAGCGCCGTGTTCGGCGTGTTCACGCTCACTTGTGCGGCGTCGGCACCCAACACACAACACAGCAGGACGTATGGCAACGTCCGGATCGACATCTTACGGAGCATCTACAGAAACTTATTTACGTATCTTGACTGCCTTGCCTCCGCGGAGCATGACGTATATGTTGCCCTTCTGCGGAACGGCCACCTCGGCGCCGCTGAGATCGAAATAACGGGCAGCCGACATATTGTCGTCCATGACGATTGACGTGGCGGAGCTTGTGTCGTTCTTCGTGGTGATCGTCACTTCCTTTCCGGCCACACACTGCACGGTTGCGGCTCCGTCGGTCACCGTGACGTCCTTGTCTCCTACCTTTATCGAAACTATGGTGTATCCTTCGTTGGCGTTTACTGTAAATTTAAGGTCCGTTTCGGGCACCTTGACTGTATTCACTCCATTCTGCAGAGTCACGGGCGACGATTCGCCGGCCGGAATTATCTTTACTGCCTCGGCGTCGTCGAGAGTCACTTTCACCAGCAGTTTGCCGTCCACTACGACACCCCAGTCTTCTATGTCGCCGTCGATATTCGCATTATCGGCTACGGCGTTGACACTGAACAGTGACGAGCATAAGAGGAGAGTAATAAAGAATTTTTTCATAATGTTGATTTATGGGTTAATTTCTATAATATAGGCGACCGAACGCGCAAAATACACATTCGGCCTCCTGATAAGAGATTGAGGTATTAACGATACTCCAGCCATGTGGTGGCCACACACGGAGTGTCGGTCTTGAACCGTATCCAGCGTGCCTGGAACGAATCCGGGAATTTATATATGAATGAATCGTCGGGATTCACTTCGAAATCGGCGTAATGCATCCAGTCGCCTTCGCCCGTAGGATCGGCCTCGACGGTGAATTTTACCTTATGGTCGGACTTATGCGACAGATTCAGTGTCCGCCGGTCGTAGAATCCGATCAGATATGGCTCGGAATATTCCCCGGCGGAGACATGACGGTCCACCCAGGGACCGCCATTGCCCGTCGGCTTACCCAATTTCCATAAATCGTCGATCACGCCGGCCCAGAGTGAAAGCTTGCCGTCGTCCGACGTCACTATTCGCTGGTTGTCCGCATTGTCGGCATTGCATCCCGACATGAGCAGCATTCCACGATATGACGCATAATCGTTTATGCCGAGATTGTGCGACGCTATGGGGCGCACCTTGGCGAATCCGTCGGCATTCTCGGCCGGCAGCTCATAGAACGTACCGTGCAGATTCAGCAGGTCCCTTTCCGTCGAGACTTCGCGACACACGCGCATGGCGTTCTGTCGTGTCGGCTCCGTAAAGGCCCGCGCTCCCAATGGCAGATGCCAGCGACGTCCCTTGTCGTCCGTGATCAGCACCGATCCGGGGGTAATTTCCATCCCTTCGGAACGGATGGCGAGATTCTTACGGATATACGATGCCTTTTCCATACTGTCGCGCCTCTGCAGCAGCATGTCGCCGTCCAGATCATAATACGCGCTGCCGTCGGCCGTGTTGGCAGCCACGCCGAGTTTACGGCGGTTCTGGCTCAGGCACAGCATCAGTCCTTCGGAATCATGCTTCTCCCCTATTTTCGACAGTCCGGCGAATATCGGCGACATTTCCTCGGTTCTCGTCTCCTTCGATGCGAAACTGAACACCACGCTACCCTTCGTGTCCTTGTCAGCGACGACGCGGATCCATTCACCCTTGTCAGCTGCGCTGAATTCCGCGAAACGCGAGTCGGATGCAGGCACGGTGACCGTCTTCAACACTTTGTCTTTGCCGTCGGCGCCTTTGGTCATGAACTGAAACGTCACGGTTTCCTTGCCGTCGTTCCGGATCCATGCGCATCGCTTGGCCCAGGGTCCGAACAGGAAGGGATCGCTCGCCTCACCGCTCTTTATATCCTCGTTCAGCCATACGGAGCCGGTAGCATTGGTCGGACCGAGTTCCGACACCTGTCCCGGATCAAGGAACCAAAGGTTGGAGTTGCTCTGGCCCGGACCGGCTATGTCGCCCTTTATCCTGCGCTTGTTCAGGAATTCCTTTTGCGCGGAGTCGTCGCATCCGAACACCAGGCGGTCGTTCCATCGCGTAAAGTCGCCTATCACTTTCAGATATGCCGACAGGGGCATTATGCCTGAATCATTGTTCTTGCCGAATCTCTGCGGGAATTTCCAGAACATTCCGTGCATGGTCATCAGCATGAATGGATCGCTCTGCGTACCCACCTCTCGGATGCGGGGCCATTCGGTGTTCCATCCGTGGGCGCCGTCGTACGAGTTGCTGGCCTTGGGCAGACGGTAGAAGCTCCAGCCTCCGTTTTCCCTCACTCCGAGCAATACCGACTTATAGTCCCAGCCCAACGCGTATATCGGGTCGGTGGCCGGCGACGGATTGCCGTATATTCCGCCGGGACCGGTAACCTCCGTGAACTGGTTGCGGCGTACAACCTTCCAGTCCTTGCCGTTCCATTCCGCGAGGCAGCCGGACGGGATGTTGAATTTTTCCAGCGCTTCGGGGATGGCCTCGCCGTTGTTGGAGAACACCAGCACTCCCTGACCGCTGTACAGTCCCTTGCCGTGTGCTCCGGGCAACAGGTTGTTCTCGGGATTCACGCCCGTGTCGTTGTGCACGCCCGTATTGGCGTCGGGATACAGCTCCTTATGCTTCAGTGTGTTTACATCAACCTCGTAGAAGCCTTCCTCCATCGTGGCGATGTACACCTTGTGCGCCGGGTCGGTCAGATGCCGGGCCACGCCGGTATAGCGCCCCTGCGCGTCCTTGTACGACAGCGACCTGACATTGCAGTCCTTGTCGATGAAGTACGGACCGATTATGAGCTGGTTGCTTTCCCGGTGGATCATTCTGTCGGCCGGGGTGCCTCCCACGCTTTCCGGACGTACCGTTATCCCGAGGGTGTCGTCTATCTCATACAGCTTGTCGCTCGATCCGAAAGGAAGGTGCGGGCCGTATGTGATCACCCACAGCTTTCCCTGCCAGGGCACTACGGCTCCGGTGCCGCACTCGCCTTCGTTGTTGTAATACGCCAGATGAGGATACACACCGCCGTACATCGGACGGCCTTCATCCTTGCCTTTGGCTCCGGCTCCCGCAGAGCATCCTCCGGTGAAGGTCAGCAACGCCGCCACACAGATGATGTTCCCTATCTTGAATTTCATGTTGTCTATGTTAGTAAGAATGCATAATTACTGCTCCACCCAGAACTCGATGCTCCAGGGTTTCAGTTTTGCGCTGAACGTTGCGGCACCGCCGTTGGAACCTACTTCCACATCGCGCCCTTTCTTGTCATATCGGAAGCCCTTCATGTTCTTGGCTCCGTCCATGGTCACGTCAAACTCGAACCAATCATCCGAACGGTTGGTCAGAGCGAACACCAGCTTGCCCTGCGGCGTCTTCCATGCCATGATTCGGTTGTCGTGACGCTCCTCGTCCTCCTGCACGTTGTAGCGGCGCGAATCCCACGCCATGTATTTCAGGAAGCCGGCCAGCGCGTTGTAGTTCTGCCAGTTGTAGGTCCAGTGTCCGTGCGCCAGGTCGGGATAGTCATGGCTCTGGTTGGCGTATGTGGGACGCCACACTCCAAGACCGAAACCGTCACGGTCCGTGTGGTCGTCTATTCCCTTCAGGGCATGGAGCCAGAACCATTTCGGCGATTCCACGAAGGTCATCCAGTTCATGATGGACTGGGCGGTGTTGACCATGAACCATTCGTAGGTGTGTTCCGACATCTGATTGTTGAAATACTCGAACTCGTTCTGATATATCGGCTTGCCCTGGCTGTTGGCCCTGTAGTTGTCGCGATTGTCCATCACGGCGTCCGAATCGTCGCCGATGCGGTGGAACACCCATGCGTCCACGTACGGGAGAAGCTGCGGATTCTCCTGCCACAGTTTCGGACCGTAACTGCCGGCCTGTCCGCTGTTGGTGTCGTAGATTATCTCTATGTCCGAATCAAGAGCCTTGATTTTCGGAGCCACCTTGCCGAACACCTTAACCAGCTGGTCCTCGGTATAGTGGCAGTGGGCATAACCCACGCTCTCGTACTGGCTTTCGTTCTGCAAACCCCAGGACGACACCTTGAATCCCTGGCTTTTCATGTATTTCACATCGTTCACCATCGCGTCGCCGAACTCCTCGAGAAAATCATCCTCGAAACTTTTCAGCGTTCCGTCGTTGAAACTGCCGTTCGATTTCCAGTATGGAGCGGGCGACCAGTATTCCATCGATATTCCCTCCACTCCGGCATCTTTCATCAGCTGCACCAAGGTCTCGGCCTGTCCCTGCTTGCGTTCCGTGAAGTTCTTGCGGTCCGGTGTGAGGCCGCGGAACCATATTCCCATACCCACGCGCATATAGCGGAAGCCCTTCAGCATCTCCTCGGCAAGACGTTTACGCTCCTCGGGCACCAGGTCCATCGGCACTCCGATCGGGCCGTTGTCGTCGTTCACGTCCGGAGCAGAGTTTATGTCCGACTGGATCTCGAATCCGAGTCCCTTGATTACCTGGCCGGGCTTGTCGGCCAGCAGCTTGAACGAACCCTTGGGCATGGTCTCGGGCATCGGAGCGTCCGGATCTTCAGGTTCGTCCGGCTTTTCCCCGGGTGTGTGATTATAGGTAAGGTATTTCTCGGAGCAGGCTCCGAGGGAGGGCAGCATCAACGCGCCGGCTCCGATTATAATTGATTTTACAGAAAGTCTCATATAGTTTGTTTCAATTTGAAGTGTTGTGTAGCGATTCCGGAAGGCGCACAGACGCCTTCCTTATCAATAAGTATCGATCAATAATTGTCGTTCTGACCCAGATAGGGATTCGTGATCACCTCCTGCGACGGGATGGGCCAGAGATAGTTCTTCGAGGCGTCGAACTGGCGTTTGGTGATGATCTTGCAGTATCCCTTATCGTAAAGGGGTGAGAAATCGGCCACGCCGTCCTCGTCTATCTGCGGCACCTCGGGCCAGAACCAGAGGTTCTTGGCGATGATCTTCGACACCAGGGCGTCTTTGTCAAGCAGGCCGTAATCCGGGCGGTTCAGCACCTTCTCGGCCAGGCGCCAGCGTATCAGGTCCATGTAACGCTGTCCTTCGTAAGCCAGTTCCATGCGGCGTTCCACTCTGACTATGCGGCGCAGCTCGTTGCGGTCGGTGGTAGTGACGCGCGGGTAGGCCGAGCTGTTGGTGTAATCCGTCTTGTATGCACGGGCGCGTACCATGTTGATGGCGTCCAGCACGCTCTTGTCGATCTTGTCGGCCTCTATGCGGGCCTCGGCGTAGGTCAGCAGCACCTCGGCGTAACGGATGAACACATAGTCGTAGGCCACCTTGAAGCTGCCGTTGTTGATCCATGATTCGTCCACACCCTTCTTTCGCAGCAGGCCGTTGTACGATGCGTACTGGCTTCCCGACTTACAGTCGAGGTTGGTTATGTTCTTGCCCATAACAGAGCTATACACCTCGGTGGTGTTGGGATTGGGGTCGTACACCACGCCGCAATGCTCTGTGCCGAATTCCACGATGGTAGCGGCGCAGCGCGGGTCACGGTTCTTGAAGGGATTGTGCGGATCGAACAGCGGGGACTCGTCTATCGGCAATCCGTCAGTGCAGAGGAACGACGCGAACAGATCCCATGACGGATATTCGCTGGCGTAACCGCCGCGGTTACGGGGAGAGAAGCCCTGGATGTTGCCTTCGGAGTCAGTGACCATGTCCAGTTCCAGAGAGTAGGGCCAGGACAGAATGTTCTCGCTGGCGTGATGCGTGGTGGCCAGGAACAGTTCCGAGAAATCGGGATAGAGCTGGTTGGCGCCGAGATCCATGCAGTCCTTGGCTGCCTGTGCGGCGATGTCCCAGTCTTCGTTGTACAGCGCGTATCGTGCCTTGAGGGCCAGTGCCGCCGACTTGGTGGCGAATTCCTGCGCCACGCCGTAGGTCAGCGGAAGGCTTTCGGCCGCCTTGTCATAATCCTCGTACACGTGTTCCATTATCTCGCTCTTGTCCGTGCGTCCCATCTTGAACGCCTCCTCGACGGTGATTTCCTTGTCTACCCACACCACATCGCCGAAGCAGCTGGTCAGCAGTCCGTATTGCGTGGCGCGGACAAACAGCACCTGTGACCTGTATAGTGCGGCCTTCTCCTCGGATATTCCTATGGCCGCGGGGTCGGTGAGTTTGTCGAGCAGTATGTTGCAGCGCGCTATCGCCTTATAGGCGTTGCGCCAGCGTATGCACACGTCCCACGTCTCGCCGTTGAGAGTGGCGGCGTTGAAATCGGTCTCGGCTCTGATGGTCGTCGTTCCATTTCACGCCGTCAATGGGGAAAAAGTCGACTCGGTACAGACCGCTGATCGATGCCTTTATCTCCTCCTCGTTCTGATACCAGGAGTCGCTCGAGCCGGTGTCCAGCGGATCAAGGTCAAGGTCGGCGCACGAGCCAAGCAGCAGTGCCGCTGCCACGAATATTGTTGTCTTAAGTATGTTCATGATTGTTTAGAATGTAATGTTAACGCCGCAGATAAACGATTTTGTGATGGGATAGCCCGTGGAGCCGTAGCCTTCGTAATCCCAGCCTCGCGGATAATTGGAGATGCAGAACAGGTCGTTGCCGGCCACGTAGAAGCGCAATGCCTGCACGAAGAATGTCTTGGTTATTTTCTGCGGCAGCGTATATCCGAGCGATATGTTCTTGAGTCGGCAGTAATGGCTGTTGAACAGCCAGAAATCGGACATGGCGTAGTTGTACGACGCCTGCGTGGCCGTGAGGCGCGGATATTCCGCCTTCAGGTTCTGCTCCGGCGTGTTGTAGTTGCTCCAGTAGCGGCCATCTATCAGCTTGGGGATGTTGCCGAAATTGTCGCGCAGCGGCTGTACCATCGTCGCGGTCTTGCGTTTCAGCTGACGTCCCACGCCCTGGAACGTTATGCTCAAGTCGAAACCGCGCCACGAGCCGTTAAGCGACAGTCCGTACTGATACCTCGGCTGCGAGTTGCCCAACAGCACGCGGTCCTTGTCGGGCGAGATCGGTGACTTGTCTTCAGGATCGGCCTTCAGATATTTTATGTCGCCGGGACGCACGCTGCTGCTCATCACCGGATAATTGTCAATCTCCTCCTGCGTCTGGAACAGTCCGTCGCTGCGGTAGCCGTACCATTCGTTGAAATAGCTGCCCATCATCTTGATCTGGTCGCCCAGGAACTGGTTGCCGCCCAAGTAACCCATCTTCGACTTGAAGTCGCTCAGGTTGGCCGATACCGAGTAGGTGAAATCAGCCACGCGGTCGCTCCATTTCAGCTCGATCTCGAAGCCGGTGGTGCGCATCTTGCCCGTGTTCTGCTGCGGATTGTCATAACCCACATAGTCCGGGATGTCTATGTCCAGAATCATGTCCTTCGTTATCTTGTAATAATAGTCGCCGGTGATGTTCAGCCGGTTGTTGAAGAACGCGAGGTCTATGCCCACGCCGAAGGTCTTGGTGGTTTCCCACGAGATGTCGCGGATGGCGTATTGCCACTGGGCGGCCGTGATGTGCGACACACCTTTGTCGCCTTCCCAGAAATAGCCGTTCACATAGTTCAGCAGAGGCAGATAGGGATAATTGCCCACGCGGTCGTTACCTAACAGACCGTACGACGCCCTGATTTTAAGATAGCTGAGCCAGGGCTGCAGGTTGAAGTTGCGGAACCAGGGTTCGTTTGTCACCACCCAGCCGGCCGAAACCGAGGGGAAATATCCGGCGCGGTGGTTCTTGTCGAAACGCGACGACATGTCGCAGCGCATATTGGCCTGAAGCAGATAGCGTCCGTCGAAATTATACATGGCACGTCCGAAGAAGGAGCGGTAGGACGTATGGGCCGCATTGCCACCGTTGGTCTGATAGTCCTCGTTGCCACGGTCCAGATAGGGGAACTCGGTCAACGCGAAATTATCGCGTGCGGCCCAGATATTGTCGGTCTTGTAGTAGTTGTCCTCGTATCCCAACAACGCGCTGACCGAATGCTTGCCGAACGTGTTGTCGTAGTTGGCCAGGAACTGCTTGGTGATGCTGAAGCTCTTGCCTCGCGATTCGGTCAGCTTGGTGGATGCGAAGCCGTTGATGGCGCCTATCACGTTGTCGGGCGTGTCGGGGCCGGCGTATTCTATGCGTTTCACGAACGACTTGTTCTCCCAGTCGTTCCATATAGGCGATACGATGGCCGACAGTTTCAGGCCCTCGACGGGAGTTATGTACACTGCCGCTTTTCCGCCCACCTGATTGTAATGGTTCTTGGCCGTTCCGCCGTAATTAAGTGCGGCGTAAGGGTTGTCGCCCGACTTTCCGTCGGCCACGCGGCCGTCTTCCCATACGGCCGCATATACAGCCGGGAACAGATAGCAGGCGTTCATCGGATCGTAGTTCGGACTGCGCGAGGTGCTGCGCTTCACGTTCAGGTCAATCGCGGCTTGTATGTATTTGTTGATGGTGATGTCGTTGTTCATGCGGACTGTGAATCGGTTGTAGTCCTTGTCCTTATACAGTCCGTCCGACATGTCGTAGCCTATCGAGGCGGTGGTGCGTATCACCTTAGTGCCTCCGGAAATTCGGAAATTGTGCGACTGACGGTTGGAGTGTCCCTTCAGCAGCATTCCGCGCCAGTCCGTGTCGGGATACCCGTCGGGATTCGTGGCGTTCAGTTCGGCGTAATTGTTTATCATCGCCGGGATGTATGTGGGAAAATGGTCCGGGCCGTTGCCGGCGTCGTTCCATCGGAGCTCGTTGGTCATTGCCATAAACCTGGTCACATCCACGTAGTCGGGATGGGTGGTAGGCGTTTCGTAGCCGTATTCGTACTGATACTGCATCGACACCTTCCCTTCCGATGCGCGTTTGGTGGTGATCAGTATCACGCCCGAAGCAGCCCTTGAACCGTAAATGGCCGCCGATGCCGCGTCTTTCAGCACCGTCAGTTCCTTCACGTCCTGGGGGTTGATGTCGTTGATGTTGTCGGCGGGAACGCCGTCCACTATAATCAGCGGGTTGCTGTCGCCGATGGTGGTGATGCCTCGGATCTTGATGTCGGCTCCGGCACTCGGATCGCCTCCCGAACGTGTCACCGACACGCCGGCGATGGCTCCCTGCAGCGCGCTGGACAGCATCGACACCTTCCTGTCGGTCACCGCGTCGCCGTTTATCGAACTTACGGAACCCGTCAGGTCCTTCTTCTTCATCGTGCCGTAGCCCACCACAACCACCTCGTTCAGAAGTGTTTCCGATTCGTCAAGCACTACATCCACCTTGTCGCCGGCTCCTACCTTCACCTCCTTGGGGCTGAATCCTATATAGGAAAAGGCAAGCACGTCGCCTTTCGACGCCTCGATGCTGTAGTCGCCGTCCACGCCGACCACGGCACGTGCCTTCTTACCCTTCACCGCCACGGTGGCTCCGATCAGCGGCTCTCCGCTGCTGTCCCTCACGAATCCGGTGACTTTCTGAACCACCGCCTTGTCGGTCTTGCCCGGTGCGGACTTGGGGCCTGATTTCAATATGATGTATTTGTCATCGATCTCATAGCTGATGCCACGATTGGCGAACAGCCTGTCCAGAGTGCTTGTGATCGTGGCGTTGGTCACCTTGACGCTTACCTTGTCGCTGGCACTGACTATGTTCTTGTTGTACACGAAATGATAGCCACTCTGCTTTTCGATCAACTCCAGGGCCTTGGGTATCGAAATGTCAGCCGCGTTCAGCGTTATCCTGACGTTCTTCTGCGCCGTTGCGGATAATGGAACACATAACAGAAGCGTCACCGACAGGAGCGCCCCGATAATCTGCAACATCCGTTTCTTGATGGTGCCGTCCCGTTTGGGATTCTGAATTTTTCGCATTGATTAGTTCTGTATTTAAGGAAACAGTATTGATTAGTTCTGATTTAAGGGAACCGTTTGATTGGTTCTGATTTAAGGAACTATAGCGATGCGCGATTTATTTACGCATACTTAATTCTGCTAATAAGGCGACTTAATTCCCGTCGCACACATACCCGAAGTGCCTTTTTTTAAATTTTGTAAAGATTTATGGACTTTTCTAAAATTTTTTCTTTTATTTGATGTGCCTTTCCTCGATCCGGTCGCCTTATTGTAAAAAGTCTATTCATAAAAACTCAATAATTAACCAACATCCTTAAAATCGACTGATGAAAAAGGTACTTTATTACTTATCCTCTTTGTTGGTCCTGACAGGCTGCTCGCAGGAAACCGATTTCTTTTCCGACGGCACCGGCGACCAGGCGGGATTCAAGTTCGAGCTGACCACGGCCGGCACCCGCACCACTACAGACGACAATTTCAAGACGACATTCACCGAGGGCGACCAGGTCGGACTGTTCGTAGTGTCACGTTCCGCTAATCCCGACGGCACTCTGGCCGCATCGGGCAATTATGCCGACAACCGCAAGCTCACCTACACCGGAGGCGTATGGCAGATAGACCGTGAGGTGGTGTTCCCCGCCGACGGGGAGACTCTCGACTTCTACGCCTATTACCCCTATGTGGAGAATGTGGATCCCTCCGCCATCGCATACGACGCCACGCAGTCGATGTGCGACCTGCTGATGGCACGCACCGGTGGAGTGGACAATTCCACCGAGACCGTGACTCTTACCTTCAGCCACCAGCTGTCGCTGGTAGACGCTCAGGTCACCGACGGCGCTGCATCCGCGGCCGTACTTAGCGGTGTCAAGCCTGCCGCTTCCTTCAATCTCGGAAAGTTCGGCACCGACGATGTCATGACCGTAACATCCACCGAGGCTGCAGACATCAATATGGAGAAGGTGGCACCCAAGCACTTCCGCGCATACGTCCCCGCACAGGAGGGCGCCGAGGGCAAGATCACCATCAGCTCCGGCGAGAAGTCGCAGGCTCCCAGCACATTGGCCAACAGCGCATTCAAAACCGGAACCGCCTACAAGTACAATATCGTGTCCACGCTGATCGCGCTGGCCGACCTCCCCAACTGCTACATCGTCAAGCCGGGCGAGTCAGTTACTTTCCCCGTACTGAAGGCTTACGAGGTATGGCGCACCATCAAGTTCATCAACAATGGCAATCTCCGCAATGACGGCGAATTAGGTGTGGCGCTCGTATGGCAGGATGCCCAGAGCCTGATACCGGCTGACGGTGGCCTGACACTGAACCTGAATGCGGATAATCCCGAACAAAGCACAATTACGGTCAAGACCAACCCCGGCAACGGTGGCAACGCTCTCGTGTCCGTCACCATGGGCGGCGACAAGGTATGGTCGTGGCATATCTGGATCACTGACTTCGATCCCGATGCGAACACGGCGAATGTGGACAACAACGGCGACGGCACGACCGACTATGTGTTCATGGACCGCAACCTCGGCGCCATGACGGCTGATGTCTCCAGCCCGCGCTCCGTAGGCATGTATTATCAGGGAGGCAACAACGAACCCTTCGCAGGATTCACCGACAAGTTCCCCACCGACGGAGCGAAGCTGACCGACGTGCCCCTCTACGACATCGACAACAACGTCATAAAATATGCCACAGGCGATATCTGGGGTGCTGATCAGGATCAGTCCGTAAGACGCATACTGACGGCTCCCGGAACGTTCGTTACGGCTCCCGGCGAGCCCTACAGCTGGATTACCAACGACCCCAACGCGACCTTGCTGTACGGTCCCAACTTCTGGACCGAGGAGGCTACAGGGGAGAAGGGTGTGTTCGACCCGTCGCCCGCAGGATGGATGGTGCCCGCATACAAAAACGGCCTCTCACCCTGGAACATGTATCTCGACGGCAATACCGTCCTGATTGATCCCTTCACAGTCTACCCCAAGGGAGGACGCATCAAGTTCAACGGAACGTTCGGCAACGTGGACAATGTGATGCTGTTCTCGGGCACGATGGACGGCCTGAAGAACAATGCCTTCCAGTGTGGCACCGACTGGGGTCAGATCAATAACTACAGCACCGCGAATGGTCTGAATGTCCGTTGCGTCAAGATTCAGTAACAACGACACAAGTTCTTTATGCGAAAGTTAATTCATATATTGGCAGTCATGGCGCTCAGCTCCGTCATGGTGTCCTGCGAGGACATCTACGAGGGCGGAGAGGAGCACCATGCTCCCCTGCCGGTGCAGCTGAAGGCTACGATACAGCCCTACGACCGCGACCTGCCCGAAAGCTGGAACGGTGGCGAGGAATTGGGTATGTTCATGTTCGCCAGCGGTGAGGACAACGCGTTCTCCTCGGCCTCATGCATCCGGCTCTGCACTGATGAGAAGGGTGATGTGCAGCCCGTGGACTCTGAAACGATGCCGCTCTATCCCGAACTCGCCACCAAGGTGGATTTCATCTGCTTCTCGCCCTACAGTTCCGAAGCGGCTACCTCCCGGACCCTGAGCCTGGACGTGTCCACGCCTGAAAAAGCCGCGGCCTCTGATTATCTTTATTCCGACAACGCGCGCAACAAATATCCCTCGCTGTCTCCGGTCAAGGTGCAGATGAAGCACATTACGTGTATGGTGCAGTTCTCCATCACCGCCGATGCCGGCATACCGGCCGATGTACTTAAGGCTCTGAACCCCTGCATCGAGGAGGTGCCCTCCCAGGGCGTGTTCTCGCTGGCCGAGGGTAAACTGACATCATCCGCAGCCGAATCACACGTTACGATGCGGACGGACGCCGGCATGACCCGGGCCGAGTGCCTGCTCCTGCCCGCGTCATCCGCATTCACAGTCAGATGCAACGTGGCCGGCGCGTCCTTGCGCAGAAAACTCGGTAACATGAGTTTTGAAAGCGGTAAACTTTATAAATTCGATTTACATGTAACCGAACCGGGATTCGAAATCACCCTCCGTGAAATCGAAGACTGGAATGTCGAGACTTTCGACTGATTGATATTATATTGTTTTGCTGATTGTTACCCCATGAATGAATTGGATTCATCAGGCGACGAGCTGCTCTTGAAAAGGTTGCGTGAAGGCGATCCATACGCCTTCACCGCAATCTTTTCTAAATATTACCGCAGTCTGCTGCTGTACTGCAATTCGTTTATAACCGACCGGAGGGAATGCGAGGACATAGTCATGAATCTCTTCGTGAAGTTGTGGGAGAATCGGGAAACATTGGATATAAGGTCATTGAAAAGCTTTCTGCTGCGCTGCGTGCGTCACGACTGTCTGGATGCCATCAAGCACAGGAAGATAGAAGATTCGTACGCGGCGAGCTTTATGATTGCCAACGATTTAAACGATTCAGCCATCGACAGTTATTTCCTTTACGACGAATTGGAGGAGCTGATCGAGACCGCGTTGCTCTCGCTGGACGCCAAATCGGTAGAGGCGTTCAGGATGAGCCGATGGGATGGCATGAAATATGACGATATAGCCCAAAAGATGAACGTATCGCGACGCACTGTTGAGGTCAGGGTCACCAATGTGATCAAAAAGCTTCGCGAGATTATTAAAAAATCATTTCCCTAATGTCCCTACCGATTTTGGGACAACGTAATTGCATTCCATCAATGAAAGATATTGAAGATAAAGATATTGAAGACGATCTTATCATAAGGTGTCTGTCGGGAAATGCCGATAACCGGGATATGGACGAGCTGAGGGAGGCCATCGCCGCTTCCCCCGGAACGGCCGAGCGGTTCTTTGAACTGAAGAACGTGTGGGACGCTACGCCATCTCCCGATGACGTCAACAGCATAGATACACTTGAATCATTGTCCAGGACCCTGGACCGCATCTATGCCTCCTCGCGCTCAGGCTACGGATTCCGCCGCAAAGCCATGAGCGTCATCATGAAGACGGCGGCCGTACTCGCCCTGCCGTTGCTGGTGCTCTCCATCTTTTTATATTACACCGGCGGGAATGCCGGCATGAACGCCGGATCTGTCCTGTGTCAGGAAATCAAGGCCATGCCCGGAAGCATGGTCCACACGTTCCTTCCGGACAGTACCGAGGTATGGCTGAACGGTGGGAGCCGCCTCACATACAGACAGGAACACGACAGCCCCAGACTGGTGGACATTAGCGGCGAAGCCTTTTTCAGCGTCGCCAAGGACGCGGAGCACCCCTTCCGCGTCCATACCCCGTCCGGCCTCGATGTCGAGGCGTTGGGAACCGAGTTCAACGTATGTTCCTATTCCACCGATACCATTACAACCGTCACACTTACCGAAGGGAGCGTCAAGGTCAACGACAGATCAGCCGAATCCTCGCTTTCGCCGGGACAGTCCATCGTTTACAACGCGAACAAGAAGAAGATGTCGCTCTATCTGGGCAACACCGACAAAATGATTTCATGGCGCGACGGCGATCTGGTATTCAGCAACGAAATGCTGAAAAACGTCTACAAACGCCTGGGGCAGATCTTCAACGTCAGCTTCGAGGTCGATTCCCGGCTTGACAACGCCATCCTGTACGCCACCTTCGAAGATGCGTCGCTCGACCAGATACTGGGTCTGATCCGGCGCTCCACTCCCCTCGATTACGAGGTGGTGGACGGCTATGAAGAAAACGGCAGGATAACGGGAACCAAAAGAATTAAGGTCACATCGAGATGAAACACATCACAATCATAGCAGCCGCGGCACTTGCCGCCGTAATTACAGTAAGCGCCGACAACAATGAATCGCCCCGGTTCGGCAAGTCGCCGGTCAGGGACGTGGTCGGAGCCATGACGCGGCAGGAGAAAGCCCGCTTCGTGATCGGAACCGGTATGGAAGGTATCGACAACGGCGACAAGGCCGTGATCGGATCTACAAAACTGATTGTGCCCGGTGCAGCCGGTACCACCTACCCCGTGCCGAGGCTCGGAATACCGGCCATCGTTTTCGCCGACGCGCCGGCTGGCGTCAGGATCGACACGCGCCGGGCCAATGACACCGCCTCATATTTCAGCACTCACTTCACGATGCCCACTCTCATCGGCGCGTCGTGGAACCGGGATGTGGCCAGGCTCACGGGCAACGCCATCGGCGAGGAGGCCCGCGACTACGGCGTGGACATAATGCTGGCGCCGGCGCTAAATATACAGCGTCACGCGCTCTGCGGCCGTAACTACGAATATTACTCCGAGGACCCGGTGGTCAGCGGCGAGATGGCCGTGGCATACGTCGACGGAATCCAGCAATGCGGCGTCGGGGCCTGCGTCAAGCATCTTGCGGCCAATAATCAGGAAACCAACCGCAAGGACAATGAATCGATTGTGTCTCAGCGGGCCCTGCGCGAGATATATCTAAAGGGATTCGAAAAGGTGGTCAGACGCTCCGACCCCTGGTGCGTGATGTCGTCGTACAATTATCTGAACGGGCATTACACCTCGGAGAGCGTCGAACTGCTCGACTCGCTGCTTCGCGGCGAATGGGGCTACAGGGGCGTGGTCGTTTCCGACTGGTTCGGCGGCAGCGATGCGGCAGCCCAGATGAAGGCCCGCAACAATCTGCTCCAGCCGGGATTCCCGGGCGAATACGACCGTATTATGGCGGCTTTGGAATCGGGAGAGCTCGACGAGGCAGTTCTGGACCGCAACATAGAGGAAGTCCTGGAACTTATAGCCTCCACGCCCCGTTTCCGGGGACAGCCTCACTCCGACCGGCCTGACCTGAAGGCTCATGCGGCCCTGCTGCGCGACATCACGCCTGAAGGAATGGTGCTGCTCAAGAATGATGGCCGGACACTCCCCTACCCCGCAGATGTCAGAAAGATTGCTCTGTTCGGCAACTGTTCATACGACATGATAGCCGGCGGCAGCGGCTCGGGCGACGTCAACAGAGCATACTGCGTGTCGCTCCCCGAGGGACTCGCAAACGCCGGATACCTGTCGGACCCGGACCTGAACGCCCGATATACGGCTCATATCGCAGCCGAGAAGAAACGCATCAAGGAGGTGGACAAGACGTTCCACATGGCGGCCGGCATGAGACCCGATGAATTGTCCCTGTCACGCGCGGACATCATGCGGTATGCCGAGTCGAACGATGCCGCCGTAGTGACGGTAGGATTTGCCGCCGGCGAGTTTGCCGACCGCTCCACAAGCAGTTTCTACCTTGACTCCACATTGAACGTCGTGCTGAAAGACGTGTGCGACGCTTTCCATGCCCGGGGCAAGAAAGTGACCGTGCTGCTCAATGTCGGAGGCGTCATCGACACGGGGTCGTGGAAACACCTCCCCGACGCCATCCTGTGCACATGGCAGTGCGGCCAGGAGGCCGGCAACAGCATCGCCGACGTCCTGTCGGGCAAGTCCTATCCGTCGGGCAAACTCCCCATGACGTTCCCGTTGGATTACCGCGACCAGGCTTCCGACCGCAATTTCCCGCACGACGCCGATACCGGCATCATATTCGGTGCCAACAAGAAGCCCCTGACACGTCTGAACCCGAACATTGACCATACCGTCTACGAGGAGGACATATATGTAGGCTATCGTTATTTTGATTCTTTCGGCAAAGATGTGTCCTACCCCTTCGGTTACGGACTGGGTTACACCGAATTCAAATATTCCAAGCCCAGCGTCACATTTGACGGTAACCGTTACAAGGTAGACGTAACAGTCACCAACACCGGCCGCGCCAACGGCAAGGAGGCGGTGCAGGTATATGTATCCAAGCCTGCAGAGATAGAGGTACCCGTAAAGGAATTGGTCGGATTCGCCAAGACCCGCGAGCTGAAGCCCGGAGAGTCGCAACGGCTGTCCGTTGACATTGATCCGGAAGACCTTGCCGTGTTCGACGAATCCCGTTCGGCATGGGTCACCGCGCCCGGTCGATATAAGTTTTCGGTCGGCGCGTCGAGCCGCGACATCCGAGGCACAGCCTCTTGCCGCGTCCCCGCAGCCATCCGCCCCGTCAAGAACATCCTCCGCCCCTCCCTCCCCATCCGGCGCCTCTCCCGCGGCCAATAACTGCACCTACATCCCAACCGGAAAAGCAGCGTCTCTACTGGAGGGGCGGTGTCCCCACCGCCCACATTTTGACGACGTGGACGTCGTCATTCCAGTAGCAGCGCAGGCTGTCCCAGCGAAGATGGCTGTGTCATCATCACTCTTTCATTTCAGATATTTCAAGTTCCTTCGTAGTTTCTTTCCGGATTTGGAATTATAAACAACGGCCTATCACAGAACTGACAGCAAAAACGTGTCCGTATAAATTTTTTTTACCTTGCGCATGACCATGCGAAATTAACTCATGGCACCGGAAAGAATAAAAATAAATCTATTAACTTCAACTTCGAGAATTAAAAATCATTTTAAAATCATTTATTGGAGCATTTGGATAAATAAGAAATATGCTGTATATTTGCAAACAAAATGATAGCACTATGGAAGCAACAGTCCCTAAGAAAGCCACAATGTTTCGTCTAAACGTAGATTTAGTAGAACGCCTCAAGGAAATGGCAAAACGCGAACATCGCAGCCTTAACAATTTTGTGGAGTGTGTTTTACTTGATTTTGCATATAATGAGCCAAACGAAGTCACAAAAGCCGCTATGGAAGAAGCTCGAAGCGGGAAACTTCGCGATGTTCCCTCGATTGACACCTCGTCAGTAGAAGCCATGTTCAAGTCAATGGGGTTATGAAGAAACTAAAACCATCCACCCAATATAAGAAGGACCTCAAAAGGATTCGGAATAACCCCAGAAAAGCTAAGGCATTACTTACCGTACTTCATATTCTGGAAAACGAGTTGGAGATACCTGGCTCTTATAAACCCCATCTTCTCACAGGTGATTATAATGGATGCATGGAATGTCATATCCAGGGCGATTTTTTACTTATATGGATTGACCAAGAAGCAAATGAAATCGATTTGGTCCGGTTAGGGTCTCATGCCGAATTATTTGGCAAAGGGACGAAGCGATAAATTTCGCCATACAATAAAAAATAAATTCAGCAGTCCTCTATAATAAAGTTTACTTTGACTTTATTTCAGCAATTTGCTAAATATATCATTTTTCTTTATTCGGTGTGGATTTGGAGGCGGATTTCGATTCGAGTTCCTTCAGGAAGCGGGGGTAGGATTTGCAGTAGTCGGAGATGAGGCAGCCGTAGCAGTCGGGGGTGCGGGCCTTACAGACGTAGCGGCCATGCAGTATAAGCCAGTGATGCGCCTTGGGCAACAGCTCGGGCGCTATGTTCTTACAGAGGGTCTTCTCCGTGGATAACGGTGTCTTGGAATTGTTGGTCAGTCCGATGCGGTTGCTGACACGGAACACGTGCGTGTCTACGGGCATTGCCGCCTCGTTCCACAGCACCGCCAACATCACGTTGGCCGTCTTGCGCCCTACTCCCGGCAATGTCACCAGCGTATCTATGTCCTTGGGTATCTCGCCACCGAATTCCTCTACCAGACGCTGCGCGACCTTGACCAGCGACTTGCTCTTTGCGTTGGGATAGGTCACCGACCGAATAAAGGGATACACATCCTCGGGCGTAGCGGCCGCAAGGTCCTGAACCGTCGGGAACCGATTGAACAATGCCGGCGTGACCATGTTGATACGCTTGTCGGTGCATTGCGCCGACAATATCACGGCTAACAGCAGCTGATACGGGTTGTCGTAATGCAACTCCGTCTGCGGCTCCGGTATCGTGGCCGCAAACGTCTCCAGCACCCTGGCGTATCTATCCTTTATGGTCATGCGTTTAATGAGTTGAAAGAGTTTATAAAGTTGAAAAAGTTAAGATAACAGTGCAGATTCTGAAACGTCTACACATTCATCTTAACTTTTAAACTTTTTAGACTTTATAACCTACACTTAATGTGCCGATTCGAATTCCTTGAGGAAACGGACGTCGTTTTCGGAGAACAGGCGCAGGTCCTTCACCTTGTATTTCAGGTTGGCGATACGCTCCACGCCCATGCCGAAAGCGTAGCCGCTGTAAACCTCGGGATCTATGCCGCAGTTCTTAAGCACGTTCGGGTCCACCATACCGCAGCCGAGAATCTCGACCCATCCCGTACCTTTGCAGAGAGCACAGCCCTTGCCGCCGCAGATGTGGCAGCTGATGTCCATCTCGGCGCTCGGCTCGGTGAAAGGGAAATAGCTGGGACGCAGACGTATGCGCGTGTCGGGACCGAACATGCGGCGAGCGAAGCCCAACAGCACCTGCTCCAGATCGGCCATCGACACGTTCCTGTCGATATACAGGCCCTCAACCTGATGGAAGAAGCAGTGGGCGCGCGCCGAGATTGCCTCGTTGCGGTAAACGCGTCCGGGACATACTATGCGGATGGGAGGCTGCGTATGCTCCATGGTGCGGGTCTGTACCGACGAGGTGTGCGTGCGCAGCAGCACGTCGGCCTTGTCCCTGTCGATAAAGAATGTGTCCTGCATGTCGCGTGCAGGATGATCGGGCGGAAAGTTCAGGCTTTCGAACACATGCCAGTCGTCCTCTATTTCCGGACCCTCGGCGATGGTGAAGCCCATGGAGCCGAAGATGGATATTATCTCGTTGCGCACCAGCGTGAGCGGATGGCGTGTGCCGCACGACACCGGCGTGCCGGTGCGCGTCAGGTCCAGGTCCACGTCTATGTCGCCGTCGCTGCTTTCGAAACTTTCCTTCAATGCGTTGATGCGTTCCTGGGCCTCGTTCTTCAGCTCGTTGATCTTCTGGCCGATCTCACGCTTCAGTTCGGCCGGCACGGTACGGAAGTCCGCCATCAGCGCAGGTATCAAACCTTTCTTGCTCAGGTACTTTATACGCAATTCCTCGACCGCCTCCTTCGTTGCGGCCGTTTCGTTGGCAAGCTGCTGACGCAGCGTTTCTATCCTCTCTAACATCTCTTTATCGTTTTGCACCGCAAATTTAATCATTTTTCTTCAATTACGAGCATATTCTACCCCCTGAAGTTGTTTAATTATAAATTAAACTTTATTTTAGATTCCGTATCTTACATACAAACTTAATCATTGAAACACATAAACTATGGAACAGGAAAAAGGAAACAAGAGAATCATTTTCGGCTGGGTACCCGCCTTGCTGGTATGCGTGGGCCTGATGCTGCTGGGCATATTCATCAGCGGCGGCATCCGCAGCATCTCCAACAATTCGCGCGTAGTGACCGTGCGCGGTCTCAGCGAGCGTGAGGTAATGGCCAACAAGGTGACATGGCCCATCGTGAGCAAAGCCGTGGGCAACGACCTGACGGCCCTGTACCAGCAGGTGCAGTCCACTGACTCGGCCATCGTCAAGTTCCTGCGCGCCAACGGCATCTCGGAGAAGGAATACAATGTCAACGCGCCGAAAGTACAGGACATGCAGGCCGACAACTATGGCGGCAACCCGGCTCCCTTCCGATATAACGTCACAACCGTGGTGGTAGTGACTTCGGAACAGGTTGAGAAGGTCAACAAGCTGATGAACAAGCAGACCGAACTGATGTCGCAGGGCATAGCCATCGTGGCCGGCGATTACAATTATCAGACGCTGTACGAGTTTACAGGTCTGAACGAAATCAAGCCCGACATGGTGGCCGACGCCACCAAGAACGCCCGCAAGGCCGCCCAGAAGTTCGCCCAGGACTCCAAGTCGAAGCTCGGCAAAATCAAATCGGCTTCGCAGGGGCAGTTCAGCATCGACGACCGCGACCAGTACACCCCCTACATCAAGAATGTGCGCGTAGTCTCCACAATAGAATACTACCTGAAGGACTGATAAGTCGTTAAGGGCTTTAGGGTCCTTAAAGACCTTAAAGTCAAGATAAAAAAATCCGCGCCGGGAGTCCGGCGCGGATTTTTTTATTCAGTCGCTATCAGCGATTAGTTCTTGCGGAGTGCCTCCTCCTCGGGAGTCAGCTCGGGATCCTTGCCCCAGTTCTGGGCGGCCAGACGCTTGTAGTTGTTGTAACGCCACTGGGCGTTGTCCTTACAAGCCTGGAACAGCTCCTCGGCCTGCTCGGGATACATCTTGGCCAGCGATGCGAAGCGAACCTCGCCCTTCAGGAAGTCTACGAACTTATCCCAGTCAGGCTCCTTGCTGTCGAGCGAGAAGGGGTTCTGTCCCTCGGCCTCAGCCTGGGGATTGTAACGCCACAGATGCCAGTAACCGCATTCTACGGCCAGTCTTTCCTCCTCCTGGCTCAGACCCATACCCTTCTTGATACCGTGGTTGATACAGGGAGCGTATGCGATCACCAGCGACGGTCCGTCGTAAGCCTCGGCCTCGCGCAGCGCCTTCAGAGTCTGTGCGTTGTCGGCGCCCATGGCCACCTGTGCAACGTAAACGTAACCGTAGGTGGTCGCAATCAGACCGAGGTCCTTCTTGCGGATGCGCTTGCCGGCGGCTGCAAACTTGGCGATGGCGCCGATAGGCGTGGACTTCGAACTCTGGCCGCCGGTGTTGGAGTAAACCTCGGTGTCGAGCACCAGGATGTTCACGTTCTTGCCCGATGCGATCACGTGGTCCAGACCGCCGAAGCCGATGTCGTAGCTTGCGCCGTCACCACCGATGATCCACTGGCTGCGCTTGGTCAGGTAGTTGGCCATGCTGTCCAGGGTCTTGCACAGGTCGCAGCCTGCTGCGGCGCCCTTGGCGGCCTCGGCCTTCAGAACCTCGCCCTTAACCTGCGACAGCTTCAGGTCGTCCTTGTTGTCGAGCCAGTCCTGAGCGGCTGCCTTCAGAGCCTCGGGGGCGTCTGCCTTTGCGACGATCTCCTCTGCCACTGCCTCTGCGCGCTTGCGAAGCTTCTCGTATGCGATGTACATACCTAAGCCATACTCACAGAAGTCCTCGAACAGCGAGTTGGCCCATGCGGGTCCGTGACCGTTCTGGTCGGTGGTGTAAGGCGTGGAAGGTGCGGAACCGGAGTAGATGGACGAGCAACCGGTAGCGTTGGCCACGATCTCGTTGGCACCGAACAGCTGGGTGATCAGCTTGACGTACGGAGTCTCGCCGCAACCCGAGCAGGCGCCCGAGAACTCGAACAGAGGCTGTGCGAACTGGCTGTTCTTGGCGTTCAGTTTCACGTCAACCAGGTCGGCTTTGCTCTTTACGTTCTTGACCAGCCATTCCCAGTTGACATCCTGAGCCTCCTGCGACTCAAAATGCTGCATGCTCAGAGCCTTGTTGCCCTTCTTGCCGGGACATACGTTGACGCAGTTGCCGCAACCGAGGCAGTCCATCACGTCAACCTGCTGGCGGAAACGCATTCCGGTGAATGTCTTGCCGATGGCCGGGATGGTGGCGTCCTCGCCGAACGGCGCTGCCTTCATCTCCTCGGCGTCCAGAACGAACGGACGGATGGCTGCGTGAGGACATACGTACGAACACTTGTTACACTGTATACAGTTGTCAGGATTCCATTCGGGAACGAAAGCTGCCACACCGCGCTTCTCGTAGGCTGCGGTGCCCTGCTCCCATGTGCCGTCGGGGTTGTCGACAAACTTGCTGACGGGCAGCAGGTCGCCGTCCTGTGCGTTCATGGGGCGAACCACAGTCTCGATGAACTCGGGAGCCGGAGCAGCCGTGGGAGCGTCATCGGCCAGCGTAGCCCATGCGGGATCCACATCCAGCTTCTTGTACTCGCCGCCGCGGTCTACGGCCGCATAGTTCATGTTCACGATGTTCTCGCCCTTCTTGCCGTAGGACTTCACGATGAATTTCTTCATCTGCTCTATGGCCAGGTCTACGGGGATAACCTCGGTGATGCGGAAGAATGCCGACTGCAGGATGGTGTTGGTGCGGTTGCCCAGACCTATCTCCTGTGCAATCTTGGTGGCATTGATGTAATATACGGTGATGTCGTTCTGCGCGAAGAAACGCTTAACCTTGTTGGGCAGGTTCTTGGCCAGTTCCTCGCCCTCCCAGATGGTGTTGAGCAGGAACGTGCCGCCCTTCTGCAGACCGCGCGTCACGTCGTACATGTGCAGATATGCCTGTACGTGGCATGCCACGAAGTTAGGCGTGTTCACCAGGTATGTGGAGCGGATGGGCTCGTCGCCGAAACGGAGGTGCGAGCAGGTGAAACCGCCCGACTTCTTCGAGTCGTATGCGAAGTATGCCTGGCAATACTTGTCGGTATTGTCACCGATAATCTTTACGGAGTTCTTGTTGGCGCCTACGGTACCGTCGGCACCCAAGCCGAAGAACTTGGCCTGGAACATACCCTTGTTGCCGGTGTTGATTTCGGCGGTGACGGGGAGCGACAGGTTTGTCACGTCATCCTCGATGCCGATGGTGAAGCCGTTGCGGGGAGCGTCGGCCTTCAGGTTCTCGTAAACCTGCACGAGCTGTGCGGGCGTGGTGTCCTTGGACGACAGACCGTAGCGGCCGCCTACGATGACCGGGGCGTTCTCCTTGCCGTAGAACACATCCTTGACGTCGAGGTAAAGGGGCTCGCCGTTTGCTCCCGGCTCCTTGGTGCGATCCAGCACGGCAATCTTCTTGGCCGTCGCGGGCACGGCTGCCAGGAAATGCTTGGCGCTGAAGGGACGGTACAGGTGCACGCTCACCAGACCCACCTTCTCGCCCTTGGCGCGGAGATAGTCAACGGTTTCCTGAGCGGCCTGAGTAACCGAACCCATGGCGATGATGACGCGCTCGGCCTCGGGATCGCCATAGTAGTCGAACAGTCCGTAGTTGCGGCCTGTCAGCTTGTTCATCTCCTTGATGTATTCCTCCACGATCTCGGGGATGGCGTCGTAATATTTGTTGCTTGCCTCGCGGTGCTGGAAGAAGATGTCGCCGTTCTCGGCCATACCGCGTGCCACGGGCTTATCGGGATTCAGCGCGCGCTCGCGGAACTCGGCCAGGGCCTTCTGATCCACCAGCGGGGCCAGGTCTTCCTCGCTCAGCGCCTCGATCTTCTGGATCTCGTGGCTGGTGCGGAAGCCGTCGAAGAAGTTAACGAAGGGAACGCGGCCCTTGATGGCCGACAGATGTGCAACGGCTGACAGATCCATCACCTCCTGTACGGAGCCCTCGCAGAACATTGCGAAGCCTGTCTGACGGGTGGCGTAGATATCCTGGTGGTCGCCGAAGATGCTCAGCGCATGGCTGGCCAGCGTACGTGCCGATACATGGAACACGCAGGGAAGCAGCTCGCCTGCTATCTTGTACATGTTCGGAATCATCAGCAGGAGGCCCTGCGATGCGGTGTAGGTGGTGGTCAGCGCGCCTGCCTGCAGCGATCCGTGCACGGCACCTGCGGCGCCTGCCTCGCTCTGCATCTCCTGTACCATCACCGTCTCGCCGAAGATGTTCTTACGGCCGGCTGCCGACCAGTCGTCCACATACTCGGCCATCGTCGACGACGGAGTGATGGGATAGATGGCGGCTACTTCGCTGAACATGTAGCTGATGTGCGCCGCGGCCTGGTTGCCGTCGCACGTCAGAAATTTCTTTTCCTTGCTCATCGTGTTTGTTATGATATACTGTGTTACTATTTTTCTTCAATACCGATGTACGGGTAGCAATCTTTATGACCTTATGCCCATATAATTCTGCAAAATTAACAAAAAATTCTCAAAATCTCACTTTCTGTGCCATTTTTAATCTTGTTTTGCAGTCTTATTTAACGGTTATTTAACGGTTTTCTAACGGTTTTCTAACGGCTATGCCTCACCGGCATTACCTATTTCTCATTACGGATTTAAGGCACGATTCACTTAATCACCGAGACCTGGCGCCGCTCTCCCTTGATTTTGGCGCCCTTCATCTTCTGCAGCAGTTCGCCGATACGGTCAGTCCTCACCGCGGCCAAAGCGAAATGGTCCTTCACGTCTATCACGCCGATCTGATCGGGCTGCAATCCGCATTCCTTAACCAGGAAGCCGAGTATGTCGCCCTTCGACAGCTTCTCTTTCTTCCCTGCTCCGAAATACAGCGTCTCCTGCATGGGACGTTCGGGCAATCCGATTTCCGGGTCAAGCCATCGGGTATCGTCGAAGTCAATGTATTCCTTCACAGACTCGTCGGGTCCGACCAGCACATAGATGTCGCCTTCAGCCTGCACGCGCGCCGTACGTCCGTTGCGGTGGGTGTAAGTCTCGGCGCTGAGCGGCTGATGATAATGTATTATGGACTTCACGCCCTCTATGTCGAGGCCTCGCGCGGCGAGGTCGGTCGACACCATAACGGGACGCACGCCGCTGTTGAACTGCGCCAGTGCCGTCTCGCGGTCACGCTGGTCCAGCGCGCCGTGATACAGCACGCACGGCACGTTCTCCTTGCGCAAGTATTCATACACGCGCTCGGCACTCTCGCGATGGTTCACGAATATTATGCTGCGCGAATACTCTCCGTCGGGCATGGTGATGTTGGCTATCAGGGTGCGGAGGGTCTGCAGTTTGTCCTTGCCGTCGGAATCCACACGATGCACGCGCGTGCGGCTGCGCACATCCTCGTTGCCGCCTAAGAAGTCGAGGGTCAACGGATTCTCAAGGTTCAGGAACGCCGGCAGGTCCACGGCGCGTGTGGCCGATGTAAGTATTGTATGGCTCACGTTCTTCAGACGGTTCACAATCTTCTTCATCTCCGTCTCGAAACCGAGTTCCAGCGATTTGTCGAACTCGTCCAGCACCAGTATCCTGGTCGGCAGCACGTCGATGGTGCGGCGGTTGATATGGTCTAACAGTCGGCCCGGGGTGGCGACGACGATGTCCGTGCCGGCCTTCAGCGAGTTCTCCTCATCATCGAACTTATGGCCGCCGTACAGCGGCGTGGTTTTCATGCCGGCGCCGATTTTCTGAAGCACGCCGGCTATCTGCATCACCAGCTCGCGGCTCGGCGCAATCACCACGGCCTGGATGCGCCCCGTGGCCGGACGCAGTATCTTCAGCATCGGCAGTATGAACGCCAGTGTCTTGCCCGTGCCCGTGGGCGACAGCAATATGATGTCCCTGGCCTGACCGGCCGTGGCCATCATCCGTTTCTGCATATCGTTAAGTTCGGCTATGCCGAGTCGTTCCGCTATCTGCGGCAGGAATTCTTTTTCTCTCATGATATCTGTGACCAATCGTACTCCTTCTGAAATCTATAACACAATTCCCCCCTCAAAATATTTTCCGATTCGGTCGAAATTTGCAATGATTCGTTCTGCAGCGGCTTGTCGGGATTGCCGTTGTTGTCGGCCACGAGTGCCGGACATCCGTTCAGCACCATGTCGGCGGCCTGCCGCGCTATGTTGAGTATCTGGCCGTCGGTGGCGAGGTTGGCCACGTTCAGATGCCAGGCGATGCCGCTCTGCTGCGTGCCCTCCATGTCGCCGGGTCCGCGCATCTTCATGTCGGCCTCCGACACGAGGAAGCCGTCGGTGGTGCTTGTCATCACCTCCAGCCGCTTGCGCGTGTCGCTCCCTATCTCGCGCTTGGTCATCAGCACGCAGTAACTGTGGTCGGCGCCGCGTCCCACACGCCCGCGCAACTGATGAAGCTGCGACAGTCCGAACCGCTCGGCGTTCTCTATCAGCATCACCGAGGCGTTGGGCACGTTCACACCCACCTCTATCACGGTGGTGGCCACAAGAATCTGCGTCTGGCGGCTGACGAACATATCCATCTGCGCGTCCTTGGCCTCGGCCTTCATCTGGCCGTGTATCATCCCCACCTTCCAGTCCCTGAAAATACCGACAAGGCGGTTGTAACCCTCCTCCACGCTCTTGAGGTCGAGCTTCTGGTTTTCCTTCACCAACGGATACACCACATACACCTGGCGTCCGGCACGAAGCTCGCGCTCCAGCAGTCGGTACACCTCCATGCGGTTGTCCTCGTACCTGAGGCGCGTGTCTATCGGCTTGCGGCCGGGCGGAAGCTCGTCTATCACCGACACGTCGAGGTCGCCGTACACGGTCATGGCCAGTGTGCGGGGTATCGGGGTGGCGGTCATCACCAGTACATGCGGCGCTATCGGACCTTTGCCCCACATACGGGCGCGCTGGGCCACGCCGAAGCGGTGCTGCTCGTCAATCACCGCCACGCCGAGGCGCTTGAATTTCACCGCATCCTCTATCAGGGCGTGAGTGCCTATCAATATGTCTATGTCGCCGTTCTCCAACGCCTCGTGCAGCTCGCGGCGTTTCTTGGCGCGGGTGCTTCCGGTCAGCAGTTCAACGCGGATGCCTACCTGTTCGCCCCATCCTTTCAATGTCTCGTAATGCTGGGTGGCGAGTATCTCGGTGGGGGCCATCAGCGCGCCCTGACAGCCGTTGTCTATGGCCATCAGCAGCGTCATGAACGCCACCATGGTCTTGCCGGAGCCGACGTCGCCCTGCAGCAATCGGTTCATCTGCCGCCACGTGCGCATGTCGTCGCGGATCTCGTGCAGCACGCGCTTCTGCGCGCCGGTCAGTTCGAACGGGATGCACTTGCGGTAATAGTCGTTGAATACGGGGCCGATCTTCAGAAACGGTATGCCGGCAATCCGCTTGCTGCGCTGGCGCGAATAGCGCAATATATTGAGTTGCAGATAGAACAGCTCCTCAAACTTCATCCGTTCGCGGGCCTTCCGTAGCCGGTCGGGCGAGGACGGGAAATGCAGTTCGCGCAATGTGTCGTGCAGCGGCATCAGATGAAACATCTGCCGCACCTCCTCTGGCAGTGTATCCTTCACCTCGTGCATCCGTGGATGCTGCAACAGGGTGCTGACCAGCGTGTTGAACGACTTGGACGAAAAACCGCCCTTGCGTGCCGAATCCGTAAGGTTGTAGACGCCGCAGAAGCCTGTCGGGGGTTTGGCGGGATCGTAGACGGTCACTTCAGGGTGCGAGATGGACCATACGCTGCGGTATTCCTGAGGCTTGCCGAAAATGATGTACTCCTTGCCGACCCTGTAATAGTCTTTCATCGCCTTGGCTTTGGAAAACCACACGCATTCCATCAGCCTGTCGCCGTCGGTAAATACGCCGCGCAGCCTCATACGGGCGCCTTCGCCCTCAAGTTCCAGCTGCAGGAAACGTCCGCGTATCTGCACGGCGGGCATCTCCCCTTCCAGTTCGCGGATGCTGTAGAAACGGCTCTTGTCGAGATAGCGGAACGGGAAATAGTACAGCAGTTCGCGCATCGTGCCAATGCCGAACTCTTTCTTCAGCGTGTTGGCCCGGAACGGTCCCACGCCCTTCAGATACACTATGTCTGTTTCCCAGAATGCGCTCATTTTTCGCTTTCTTTTCCCGCCTGTTTCTCCTTACTCAGTCCCGTTTCTTATCTGTCTGATACCGCATTACCGCCTCGGCCACGGCGAAGTCCATCGGATTCGTCACCTTGATATTGTCCGGGATTCCGGGTGCTACGGTTATATCGTAACCGGCCTGCTGCACCAGGCTGGCGTCGTCGGTAAACTTTGCTTCCGGATTGCGCTTCACGTATGCCTCGTGCAGTATGTCGGCACGGAACACCTGCGGAGTCTGCACCACTAAGTAATCGGCACGGTCCACGGGACGTGTGTCGCCGTCATCCTTTACCCGGAGCGAATTCACTTCCTCCACACACGGCACTGCCGATCCCTTATCCTCAGCCGTTTTCCATAGCCCGGCGACCATTTCCTTGGTTATCAAGGGTCGTGCCGCATCGTGTACGGCTATGAGTGTGTCGGCGTCGTGCGGAAGGTCCATTATACCGTTCCATACCGATTCGGTACGGCTGCGGCCGCCGCAAAACAGCTGCAACGGGATTAGCCGGTCCTCCTCCGGCAGTTCGCTGTAGATGATGTCCCAGTCGTCCCAGAACGAGGGGTTCATCACTATGACGATGTGTGTGTCGGGGTCGGCGGCATGGAACGCCCGGACCGACCACCATAATATGGGAATGCCCAACAGTTCAACGAACTGTTTGGGCATTTCACCACCGGCGCGACTTCCGTTGCCGCCGGCTAATATCACGGCATATTTATGCGGATGCATAATGCATTATTACATGTTCATGCCGCCGTCGACCTGGATAACCTGACCGGTGACATATCCCGACATATCGGATGCCAGGAACGTTGCCACGTTGGCGATATCCTCCACCTTGCCGCCGCGACGCAACGGAATCTTCTTGCACCATTCCTCGCGTACCTCGTCAGGCAGAGCTGCGGTCATTGCAGTCTCGATGAAACCGGGGGCGATGGCGTTGGCGCGGATGCCGCGGCTGCCCACCTCCTGCGCGATACTCTTGGCCAGGGCAATCAGACCGGCCTTCGATGCGGCATAGTTGCTCTGTCCTGCGTTACCGTGAACGCCCACAACGGATGCCATGTTGATGATGGAACCATTGCGCTGACGCATCATGATGGGCAGAACGGCGTGTATGTAGTTGAATGCGGATTTCAGGTTCACGGCAATCACGGCGTCCCACTGCTGCTCGGTCATGCGCAGCATCAGGCCGTCCTTGGTGATGCCGGCGTTGTTCACCAGGATGTCGATACGGCCGAAGTCGTTCTTGATCTCGTTCACGACTGCCTCGGTGGCGGCGAAGTCGGCGGCGTTCGAGGCATAGCCCTTGCACTTAACGCCGTAGGCTGCTATCTCCTCCTCGGTCTTCTTGCCGTTCTCGTCTATCACCAGGTCGGTGAAGGCGATGTTACATCCCTCGGATGCATATTTCAGTGCGATTTCCTTGCCGATGCCGCGGGCGGCGCCGGTGATTACTGCTGTCTTTCCTTCAAGTAATTTCATCAGTTATCTTTATTTATCGTTTTATTCCGTTAAGTATCAGGCCGGTCACCATCTCCACAATCTTCTCCTTGCCTATGCCGTATTCCGACAGGGTGTTGCGGATATAAGGCACATCCATGCCGTGGATGCAGTTCGTGACGATGATCGCCGTTTCCTTGATGTCGTTTATCCTGAACACGCCGTCGTGAACACCCTCCTCCAGGATGCTCATCAGCAGCGTAATTTCCTTCTTTGAGATGATGGAGCGCGCACGGTCCACCTTGCGCACGTCGCGGAAGAAGCCTGCGCGTAATGATCCGTTTCTGAGCACTATCTCGCTCATCTTCTCCAGCCGCACGGCCACGAACTCCCGCAGCTTTTTCTCCGGCGTGTTGGGCAGCGTCACTATCAGACGCATGGAGCGTATCAGGTCCTCAGTCTCGCTGTCTATGACGGCGTTGAATATCTCGCGCTTCGATTTGAAGTATGTGTAGATGGTACGGCGCCCCTTGTCCGACGCCGTCGCTATGTCGTTCATAGTGGTGTTCTCCACGCCTTGACGTGCGAACAGACTGCGGGCCACCTCTATGAATTTATCGCGTGTTTTCTTTACCATTTTTTACACATACGGATATATTATGTGCAAATTTACAAAAAAATTTATAAAATTGGCTTCTCAGCCTATGATTTTCTGCATTTCGGGCGTGGGAGGAAGTTCCAATTGTATCTTTTCCTTGCTGACGGGATGTATGAATTCGATGGAATGCGACTGCAGGGATATGCCTCCGTCGGGGTTCGACCGCCTGGCGCCATATTTCAGGTCTCCCTTGATGGGACACCCTATGTTTGCGAGCTGCGCGCGAATCTGGTGCTTGCGTCCGGTGAGCAGTTTCACCTCAAGCAGGGTGTAGCGGTCGCCCCGGGCTATGGTGCGGTATTCAAGGCGTGACAGTTTTGCATCGCGGGCTCCTTCCCTGGCCACGAACGTCTTGTTGATGCGGCCGTCCGAAACAAGCCAGTCCTCAAGCAATGCATCCGGCTGTTTAGGCTGTCCCTGCACCAGGGCCCAGTACGTCTTGTGCACCTCACCGTCGCGGAACATCCGGTTCATCCGCTCCAGAGCCTTGGACGTGCGGGCCAGGACCACGAGGCCCGACACCGGACGGTCCAGACGATGCACCACGCCGCAGAACACGTTCCCCGGCTTGGCGTATTTCTCCTTGATATATTCCTTTACGATTTCCGACAGCGGTTTGTCGCCGGTCTTGTCCCCCTGCACTATCTCCCCCACCGCCTTATCGACTATGATCAGATGATTGTCCTCGTATACTACCTCCATTCTCCCTGATGATTAAAACAGATTATTACTTAGAAGATTCACAGAGTTGCAACACTTCCTGTTTCAACAAAGGCAAATGTCTGACAACAATAGCCCATATTATATCTTCTCTAAGACTATCATATCCATGAATCAGATAATTACGAGTATCAACTATTCTTCGCGCAGAGGTAATTGGAATATTCGGATTGATTTTTAATATTCTGTTCATAGCCTCACCTATTATGGCTATTTCCCATTGAACAGCACTTCTAAAGCATCTATCTTCACAAAAGACCTGATATTCCTTCGGCCTGGAGGAACAGAATAATTCTATATTAAATATACTGTTCAAGATATCTTTCAGTAATTTTTGAATTTGTTCATCCATAAATCAATCGTTTAGTATTATCCAGTTCTTTCTTGAAAATGTCATTCTTTATGGCCGTTTCATCTACCAGATCCACTTCTCGGCCGAGCAGATGACGCAATTCATCAATAAAATCAAAAAAGGTCAGAAAAAGGTCCGGAATTTGATCGTAATGGAAAACCACAGAAAAATCCACATCGCTCTTATCGTTGAAACGTGAAGTAAGAATTGATCCGAAAACCCATAGTTTTGCGACCTTGTACTTTCGGCACAAGGCTGCAATCTGATCCAAATGCAGTTCTATCAGTTTCATGAATGCAAATTTATCTAATTATTATGATATAACAAAAAACGAATCTTGAATTACTCCAAGATTCGTTTCCTTTGGTGGCGAGGGCAGGACTCGAACCTGCGACCTTTGGGTTATGAGCCCAACGAGCTACCACTGCTCCACCTCGCGATATTTCCTTTTTGCGACTGCAAAATTACAACAATTTTTCCATCCCGCCAAATTCCGACCCGATTTTTCTCCGATTTTAACACAATTTAATAACCCGCAGTCAAGATTTATATCGCATAAAGTCGCATATTATAGGAATTTAAGAAATTATTCGTATCTTTACGCATTCTTTTCATAAGAATTAACCTATAAACTTATCGATTAATGGATCAATCAGAACTGCGCCTGGAATGGCGGTCATCTTCTTCCTTGATTTTCTGGGGCGTCGTCGTCCTGACGGTATTCGGATGCGCTGCCTCCGTGTTCGAGTTTTTCTTCGGCATCGTCAATGCCGTCGACAATTATTTAGGCACTATCCTCGACACAGCCTCGTCGTTCGGTGTCGGCTCCCACGCCGAAGGGCTTGCCAAATTCTCTGCCGTCCACGACCGCATGTCGGTATTCACCCGGCTGTTCGAAGCGTTGACCGTAGCCGGCTGGATAGTATATGTGGTCGGCCTGTCCCGCTTCCGTAACGCTCAGCATACCGAACGCGGACGCTGGCTCACTGGCAGCCTGTACACAGCCTGCTGGCTCGGACTTATAGGTATGGCCTGCACGTTCCTGGGAAGCTTTCTCGGCATGTTTGGACTGCTGTTCACATTCGCGGGCTGGGTGCTGAATCTGATTTCACTGTTCAAATTCCGCTCGGCATTCAATCAGCTGTATATCGAAGACAGTTGGACCGACATGGCGCGACAAGGCGCCAGGACATTGCGCAATTCCTACACGTTCGGAATCATCCTGGCCTTCTTCCCACTCATCGTTTTCTTAGCCATGGCGCTTATCTCCATCGGCTCCATCAGCAGTCTGGGTGGAATGATGCGTGGATTTTCAGACGATGCGGCAGGTACGATAATGTCGCTATTAGGCGGCTCGATAGCATTCATGATCCTGCTTGGATTGATAGGAATAGTATTGTGGATTCTTCAGACATGCTATCTTATAGCCGGATGGTGCAAGATCAACGACGGCGCCCCCGCCGATGACCCGGAAATGGACGAATATCCGTCAGACCACAGCACTCTCGCCATAATCTGCTCCATAATGGGAGCCGTCGCCGTGATGATCCTCGGAACATGGCTCTGTCTATCGCCCCTTACGCATGACGGCTCAAAACGCGTAGAATCCGCTCATGAATCGGAAACTACGGAATCAGTAACGGAAGCAATGGATTCCGACAACGACAGCGAGGAGCTGACCTCCATTGTGGAAAGCCTGCGTGAATCCGGTCTGAGCAAAACGAAGCAAGAAGAATCCGAGCCGGAGGGCGACATATACACGCATCATTACAAAGGATCCATCGACAACAAATACGCCATAGAGATGACGCTCACCACCGATGGAGGCGCATATTACACAGGCGAGTATATGTACGTCAAGAACAAGCGTCCCATACAGCTCAGCGGTCAGCGTGTGGATGACGGCGACCGTCTTGTGCTTGAAGAATATGTAGGCGACAAAATGACCGGGCGTTTCGACGGCATTTTAGGCCGTTCCGGCTACAGCGGCACCTGGACCAGCGCCGACGGCAGCCGCAGCTACCCCTTCTCCGTCCGCCCGAACTGACCGGGATGGCGGCATCCCCGCCACCCAACGGGCTGTCGTATTTTACTTATAATTCATGTTTGTGTACACATTTTTGTACACAGATTTGTTTTAATAATAAAAAGCTGTTATATTTGCATCAGATTAATAATAGCATTATTGTTTTACGTATTTAAGTAATTATCAATATGGAAGCATTGTCAGTAAGAGAATATCGAAATAACTTAGCGGAATCTTTTGACAGAGCATCTGCGGGTGAGCGCGTATTGATTCGTCGCAAAAACTCGCTTTATGCTCTTGTGAGCATCGGGAATGAAGATGTGACTCTATCACCGGCTCAACAACGAAAAGTTGATGCCATGACCCAAAGCATCAAACGCAGTTTAAAACAGGTCAGACAGATAGAAGCCGGTGAAATCCCGGCCAAATCCGCATTAGCTTTCCTCGATGAGCTTTGAAGTTTTAACCACTCCCGAATTCGAGAGTCAATCCAAGGCCCTTCAGAAGCGGCACAGATCTTTCAAGAATGATCTGAAGGAACTTGTTCTTTCCCTTATGGAGAATCCTTTTCAAGGGACCGAACTCAGTCCGGGCATCCGTAAGATCGATCCGCATGGCTATCACATCCAAAGGTCGTGGCAAATCCGGAGGTGCCCGAATTATTACTTACACAGTCGTCGTCACAGAATCCGAAGGTCGCGTATATCTGATGAATGTCTACGACAAGTCGGATTTTTCCTCCGTGGAATTGTCCATTATAAAGAATATGATTCGGGACTTAAAGTAACCTCCACAATAATATCTTCACTTGTATCATTCCAATTTAAACCTACCGAATTCGAGGGGTTTACAAATTTGTTAGGCTTACATTGTTATAATTGATTAATTTTGTAGTAATGGGAAACTTGATAGCAAGCAAAGAACAACTTGAAAGGGCGGCGCTCCGTTTCGGGATGCTCCCTTTCTTTGCCAACAGAATACCGGGATTCTCCGTACAGGAGATGGCGGCACCCGGCATGCTGTTCGGCGAGACGCGCGACGATTACGGGTGCTGGGAGTGGAAAGGTCCCGTGATTCAGGAACAGACCACTGCTTACGGCAAATTCTTCAATCGCAAGGCCGGCTTCGTGTCGTTGGACCTGCTGCCTGACTTCCTGAATTACCGGAGAGCGGCATACCCCGTCAAGCCGGATTCAACCGAACAAATGATACTTGACATAATCCGCGAAAAAGAAGGAGTGTCGTCGACCGAACTCAAACGTATCATTTTCGGAACCCCTTCGCGCAAACGAAAACCCGAAGACCTTGTGGAGGCGATGGAATATGTCAGACCAAAACGCCACAGCATCGAGGGTCCCCTGCAACGTCTGCAAATGGGAGGCTGGCTGTTGATAGCCGATTTCGAATACAAACTGACGGCCCGAGGAGACCGCTACGGCTGGGGCGTCGCCGTTTATTCCACGCCCGAGATATGGTTTGAAAGCTCATTCCGTGAGACAGACCGCACCCCCTCCGAATCCCTTGACTTCCTTGTCGACACCCTCTCCGCCAAACTCCCCGGCGCAACCCGTCACCTGATCGCCTCCCTCCTCAAATAAGAAGCACGACTCTGTCTATTTACTATTAAACAACTTATTCATCGTGTTCTAAAAATTACTTATCATATTCCAAGTTCGGCTACAATTCCTTTTATAATTGACAAATTGATATTGTCATATTGAGATTTATCATAGGCGTAAATCAAATAGAGACATCCGTTACGTTCCACCGCATCAAATGTAATTATCCTACAACCACCTTATTTATCAATTTCAGATTGAATGGCTGTCATAGCTTTATCGTATCTGTCCTTGATGGCTCCGGCTCTCAAAATGCCTGTGTCAAATAATCGAATAAGAAAATCATTATATGATTCGTCAGGGATACGGTCAGACAGATTCACATATATTATCGGAGCCAGTACCAGACTACCATCAACGTATTGTGAAAGTTCTTCATAAACATTTTGATTGTCTCGAATCCCTAACTTACGGGATATGAACAGTTCGGCAGCAACGACAAAAGCCTCGTTCCTGCCCTCTCCATGTTTCTGTGCAATATCCTCCTTGCTTCTATAAAAAGGGTCACAGTCAAGTTCGCTGAGTTTCTCCATAAGTTCAGGGGAAACATGGAGATTATGTAAATTTTCGTGAATATAAATATTCATAAAATTTAATCTCAACTGCTTTTCTATTTCGGGATTCAGAATAAGTGGAGTGCAGCAAAATGACTCATCTGAAAGATTAAAAGCATTTTCAATATCCAGAATATATATTTTGGATTGGATGTCAGACAGAGATTCGGGTAAGAAAAACTCGATAAGGCTTTGGTTTATGTTATTAAGTAAATCCTTATTCAGATTATAGTTGTCAATATGTGGTTTCAATTTTGGATAAACTGTATTATCCCAATAATCCGAATACCCATGTTCAACCAATTTATGACAGATATACGACAGTTGAGGTTGAACCGAAAGGATGCCTTTAGCCCATTCCACATCGCGGGCAAGGCTGTCTAAATGCTGAATTGTGAACAGGCATTTTGTAATATCGTCTTTATCCCCGTGTATTTCAGAATAAAGATTACAAAGTTTTGAGGCACTGCAATTGGAATTAACGTCTGTAATATTGGCGATAAAGATGGAATCCGAACATAGTTCCGCGAACCGTGCATCATCTTTAATATGGTCTATATATTGCGGCACACATAATAAATCGAAAGATTTAGAAGTATTAAAAACCCCGCCATAAGATATGTTCCACGGCAGCAATATATATATTACAATCGCAAGAATTCGGAATAGATGATTCATAACCGGTATATTTACTTTCAAAGTTACGCATTTTCAACGAAATATCAAAGTAATACTACAATACCTCGCTATTCCGCTATTCCACTATTCCACTATTCCGCTATTCCATAATCATAAAATCCATAAGGGTGCGTCCGGCTGAGCCGGATACACCCTGTATCATTTCAGTGAAATAAGTTCTGTTTACTTGCCGAGGTAGGCGAGGATCCTGGCGAGGACGACGGGAACGGTGTAGCCGAACTTCTCCTCCAACATCTTAGCGAGATAAGTGCGCAGTTCAAGTCAATGCCCTGAAACGTTCTTGGAGTTGTTCCAGGCGACTGATTAAGTTATCAAACGACAGTTTTTCTCCGTAGATCATGGAATCTTTCATCACTTCGTAGTCGTGCAGCATTTTGTCACGTAATTCATCTGTAGGGCAGAATGCAATGGTCGACGGAAGATTGAGTTCATAGTTTACACCACCGACATGATAGAATCGTTTGCGGTGACCTATGATTTCCTTATATAACTCCATATCGGAGAGTGCAGAATCGGCGAAAGCCGTATCCATAAGCCTCTCCAGATCGTAGAGGTGTCGGCTCATACGTTCTGTGCGAGGAGCATGCCGCTGATATTCCTCATTGAGTAAGAATGCTTTTTCAAGAAACGTTCGTGTCGGCATTATGGTCGGTATCTCAGCAACCGTTTCGTTGTCAATCTCCGGAAAAGCCTCGCCTACAAGTGATGATATTTGTCTAACCTCGTATGGTTCTTTCATGGAAAGACAGCTCACCTCTATTTTAACAACAGGACGCACATATCCATCGGAGCCTATTTTGACAGGATAGTGAACTTCTATGACAACCGGATCACTGTCGTGATCAATCGGCGAGCCATCTTTCTTTATCGTAATCGGTTCAATCTTACATTCTCCTAAACCCATGTCAATAAGCTTTGACCTCAATTCTTCGATAAAATCGCCAAGGATATAATCGCGATTTACGATTCGCAAGTTTCTCACCTGGTTATTCGTTTCAGCTTTGGCGCAGTCTTTCCCAAGCTCATTTAGATAGAAGTCACGATACAGGGCTATGTCGATATCTTCTGAAAATCGATCTATCAGATTCCAGCCCTTACTTAAACTCGTACCCCCTTTGAAGAACATATACTTTGCCGGCGTAAGAGAGAACAGTACTTTTAAAACGGCAGTAACCCACCAGTCCTTTTCAACAGCTCCCATGCTGATGTTCTTATTCTCAGCTATTGTGGAGGCTGTAATTAATAGTTCATCAATATTAACATCAATCCACCTGCTCATTTTCCTTGATTCTCTTTTTTGTGTTTATTATTATTTTACGGATCCAGATAGGTGCGAGTTTTACATCTTCTTCCCACGTTGTTTCCTCCGGGTTATCTTTCAGTACGCCATAAACAGTATCAAGCGTATCATCCGTAACATCGCCTTTGCCGATAGATTTAAGGGCAAGAACCAATATTGGCATTATTTTTCCTTTATAGGCAAATTTTGTCGGAACACCGTATTTGAATTTTAAAGTTCGTTTCCCTATCTTCAGCCTTCGAGATGCACCATTGGTGATATATACTGCATTCATAGGCACTTGTGTCGAGAAACCTAAATAATTCTCGGCAACCGGACCACAGGGAAGTATTTTGGTATGATCACGTTTAGCAATTATTTCTGCAATCTCGTATAATGTAGGCATAAGCGGACCGAATCTTGTCATTTTGGGCTTTATATATATGCCTTGAGATACCCTCATCAATACCCCTTCCTTAACTAACTGCCCCAATACATTTGAAGCGTATTGAACATCTATAGGCATGAAGCTATCCGGTAAGAAGATTGTACCCTTCTTACTGCGTTTGACTTTTGATATTATAATTTTCTTCTGTTCCATAAGCCTAATATAAGTGAAAATATTTGAAATATTTTCACTTTTAGATTATGCAAATTTAATAGTTTATTTTATATTACACAAGGATTTATAAAAATATTTTCCATTTTCACATCATTAATAAATTATACAGGGTGTGTCCGGCTGAGACGGGCACACCCTGTATAATTCAGTGAGATAAGTTCTGTTTACTTGCCGAGGAAGGCGCGGATCCTGGCGAGGACGGCGGGAACGGTGTAGCCGAACTTCTCCTCCAGCACCTTGGCGGGGGCGGAGGCGCCGAAACGCTCCATGCCGACTACGTCGAACTTGCCGTGCAGCACGGGGCACAAGGTGATTGGCAGTCCGCTGGTGAGTCCGAACTGAGGCACGCCCTCGGGAATCACACTGTCGCGGTACGATTTGTCCTGATCCAGGAACAGACCGATCGAAGGTACGGATACCACCTGTGCCTTCACACCGTCATTAGCCAGTTCTTCGGCTGCGTGTACCAGCAGGGCCACGTCGCTGCCATTGGCAACCAGCGTAACGTCGGGCTTGCCGTCCACTCCCTTCACGACATATCCGCCCTTTGCGGCCTTCTTAGCCTCGTCGCGGCGGTTCTCGCCGGGCAGGTCCTCCAGATTCTGACGCGAGAAAATCAATACCGAGGGACGGTCCTTGGTCTCCATAGCCAGCTTGTAGCTCTCTACGGTCTCGGCAGAGTCGCAGGGACGGAGCACCAGTACCGAACGCTTGCCGGCAAAGTTGTGAACCAGCTCCATCAGACGGATCTGAGCCTCCTGCTCGATAGGCTCGTGCGTCGGTCCATCCTCGCCTACACGGAACGAGTCGTGAGTGTAGATGAACTTGACGGGGAGCTTCATCAGCGCAGCCATACGGATGGCGGGCTTCATATAGTCGCTGAACACGAAGAATGTGCCGCAGGCAGCGAAGATGCCGCCGTGCAGGGCGATACCGTTCATGATGCAGGCCATGGTCAGCTCCGACACGCCGCTCTGCAGGAACGCGCCGCTGAAATCACCCTTGGCAAAGGCGTGCGTCTTCTTCAGGAAGCCGTCGGTCTTGTCGCTGTTGGCCAGGTCGGCGCTCGACACTATCATGTTGCCTACATGCTCTGCCAGGAAGCTGAGAACCGTGGCCGATGCGGCACGCGACGCCATGTTGGGCTTGAACTCGATGGAATCCCAGTCCAGAGCGGGCAGTTCCAGAGCCTTGTAGTCTTCCAGAGTCTTGGACAGTTCGGGATTGGCCTTGGCCCACTCGTTGTATTCCTCGCGGCGTGCGGCCACGATTTTCTTCAGTTCTTCGGCACGCTTTGCGTACAGTTCCTTGACTTCCTCGCGGATGACCCAGGGATTCTCAGGATCGCCGCCGTAGTTTCTTACTGTTGCGGCCACATCGGCGCCGGCAGCCGAGATGGGCTGTCCGTGAGTATTGATGGCGCCTTCCAGCGATTCGCCGTCACCCTTCACAACGCCCTTGGCCATTGTGGTGTGGCCGATGATGATGGTGGGACGCTCCTTCTCCTCCTGCGCCTTGGCCAGAACATCGGCCATCGCTACAGGATCGCTGCCGTCCACCTCAAGCACGTTCCAGTTCCATGCGCGATACTTGGCGGCCACATCCTCCTGGTCCACATCCTTCACCAGAGTGGACAGCTGAACCTTGTTCGAATCGTAGAACATGATGAGGTTGTGCAGTCCCAACGTGCCGGCTATGCGGCCAGCGCCCTGCGAAATCTCCTCCTGTACGCCGCCGTCGGAAATGAAAGCGTATGTCTTGTGGGCCACAACCTTGCCGAAACGGGCCTCGAGGAACTGCTCGGCGATGGCGCTGCCGACAGCCATGACATGACCCTGGCCCAACGGGCCCGACGTGTTCTCGACGCCACGGGCCACATCCACCTCGGGATGACCGGGAGTGTCGCTGCCCCACTGACGGAACTGCTGCAGGTCTTCCATCGAATACTTGCCGGTCAGGGCCAGGATGCTGTACAGCATCGGCGACATGTGGCCCGGATCGAGGAAGAACCGGTCGCGGGCGAACCATGACGGATCCTCGGGATCGTATACCAGGAACGACGAATAAAGCACGTTCACGAAATCGGCCGCGCCCAGAGCGCCTCCGGGATGGCCCGACTTCGATTTCTCTACCATCTCTGCAATCAGCACGCGCAGGTTGTTGCCGGCCGACCGCATCACTTTCTCATCCATATCTGTTTTATTAATATTTCGCAAAATTTTCAACTTGCTCAATAAAGTTGATAAAGTTTAAAAAGTTAAGATAATAATGCCGTCATTTGTGAGTTTTCACATTCCTCTTAACTTCATTAACTCTTTTAACTTTTTCAACTTCAACTTGAGTTATCGAAAGTTTATTATTTCTATAATATATTACGAAAAAATCCGGGCAAATCCCCAAGGGGCTCCCGGATTTTTTGTTATGTCGCGTTATTAGAGGTCACGTGCATCGAACGGTTCCTCGCTTACGGGTATGTCCTTGTTCACGTTCTTGGAACCAATCAGCGAGTAGAACAGGATGTAAGCCAGCATGGCTATTACCAGCCAGTAGCTGTTTACATAACCGACTCCGCTGCGGGCAATCATATCCTGGATGTAAGGCATGACGCCACCGCCGACAACCATCATCATGAACAGACCGGAAGCCTTGGCCGTGTACTTGCCCAGGCCCTCGGTGGCGAGGTTGAAGATCCCGCCCCACATCACCGACGTACAGAGACCGCACAGGAAAAGGAACAGGCATTTGATGGGCACTTCGCCGCTGGTGATGTTCAGGGCCTTGATCTCAGGCGATTTGAAAGTAACCGATTCGGGGATGAAGATAGCCAGCAGTATCAGGATGATAGCCACAGTTGACACGGTCACCATCTGTGTACGTGTCGACACCTTGCCGCTGATGATAGAGCTGAGGAAACGTCCGATAAGCATCATCAGCCAGTAGAGTGCGGCCAGCGAACCGGCCACTGCGGCGGCGCCTTCGAAGTTCTCGCGGCTGATCCATGCGTTCATCTCGCCCGGGATACCGATCTCGATACCCACATAGAAGAAGATGGCGATGATGCCGAGGGTGCAATGGCGGAAAGCCAGAGGACTGCGCTCATACTTCACCTTGCTCAGATTCTGCTGCGGCTCGGGTATCTTGACGAACGAGATTACTACGAACGAAAGCGCGAAGATAACGATACCGGTGATTACCAGCGGAGCAACCGACGCCATTGTGGTCTGCTTCGTGAGCGTACCTACCAGCATACCGACCAACAGGGGGGTCAGCGTACCGGACAGCGAGTTCAGCGTGCCGCCGGTCTGAATCAGCTGGTTACCCTTGTTGCCGCCGCCGCCCAACAGGTTAAGCATCGGGTTTACCACGGTGTTCAGCATACATACGCAGAAACCGCACACCAGGGCGCCGAGCAGATAGATGAACAGGTTAAGGTAAGTGGGGTTCTCGCCGCCGATCACAACGACATTGCCGCCCACCACACTCGAGAGTAGCTGGATGCCAAGACCGATGGCGCCGACTGCCAGCGCTATCAGCGCGGTCTTCTTGTAGCCGTACTTAATCAGCATGTTACCCGCCGGGATACCCATGAACAGGTAGGCGGTGAAGTTCATAAGGTTACCTGCCATTCCGGCCCATTCGTACTTGAAACTCCAGATGTTTCCGAACGGAGCCGCCATATTGGTCACGAAAGAGATCATCGCGAACATGAAGAACATCGTGATGATCGCCACGGTGCGGCCATTCGATTTCGGTGCGGCCGCTGCTGCTTTTGTTGAGCTCATGTTATTTGTTATTGTTGTTTATTAAATTTCAGGTTAACATACATTGCCGGAATATCGGGTCAGTATTCCCTTTCGCCGAATATTGCCGTTCCGATTCTTACCATATTGCTGCCATGTTCCACGGCCAGCGGCCAGTCGCCGCTCATGCCCATCGACAGCGTGTCGAATCCGCGCAGGTCCGGACAAAGCCTCAGAATTTCCTTATAGACTTCGGCTATGGCGGCAAAATCCTGACTTACACGCTCCGCGTCATCGGTATTTGAGGCCATCCCCATCACGCCGCATATATGCGTGTTGGTCAGGTTCTCGAACTTGCGTGCGCGGAAATAGTCGAGCAGTTCCTCGGGCCAGAATCCGAACTTGGTTTCCTCGCGGGCCACATGCACCTGCATCAGAACGCGGGTCGTCACTCCGGCCTTGCGCGATTCCCGGTCGACTATGTCCAACAGTCGCTCGGAATCTATGCTTTCTATCAGCGACGTCTTGCCCACCAGCTGCTTCACCTTGTTGGTCTGCAGGTGTCCGATGAAGTGCCATTCCACGTCAGCCGGCATCTGCGGCTCCTTGGCCAAGAGTTCCTGCACGCGGCTCTCGCCGAAACGACGCTGGCCGGCTTCGTAAGCTACCATCAGCTTCTCTACCGGATGGAACTTCGATACGGCCACAAGCCGTACACCTGCGGGTATCTCACTCAGCACACGATTTATGTTCGCTTGGACATCAACCATCGCTACGTGATTATTCGGCTGTCTTGGCGCCCAAGTTGGCGGGATATACGTCCATTATGAGGGTCTCGGCCACGGAACCGATCTCGTAATCGGCCATCGTGCCCTGCATTCCCTCCTTGAAATTGCTCACGGCACTGTCGAAATCCGATGCCTGTACCAGTATCTGGCTTGTGGTCTTCTTCTCCACGCCGGTCTTCTCGTCGAGAGTGATGAAATTCACTTTCACCAGATACCAGCGGTCGCCGCCCTCCTTGAAAAACACTTCCGAAATCTTGGTCTTCTTCTCCGATGCCAGCGAATACTCGCCGCTGATGAAGGGGGTCATTTCCTCGATGATGCGGGCCTCGGCCTCCGTAAATGTCAATGCGTCTACAAGATACGGCTCGTTCACCTTCTTAACCTGACCGTTTTCCGTCATCTTGTCATATCTTACCTTGCATTCAAACCACAATGCCATTGTATTATTATCCTTTCCTTAGTTTATACCTTTAAAATACGGGCTTCATACGGCTTACGGGTATTGTTCTGCGCCGCTACACGCCCTCGCATTGCAAAATTAATCATTTATTTCCACTTCACAAACCATTATTCAAAAAACAATCCCGTTCATGTTGGGTATTTTTCTAAATAATTGTTAACTTTGCTCTGTTTAATAGACTATAAACCCAAAACGGAAACTATAAACTCTAAACACCATACACGACTATGGAAGACCTTAGCACTCTTGTTGACTGGTCGCGACTGCAGTTCGCACTGACAGCCATCTATCACTGGCTGTTCGTGCCGCTGACACTCGGTCTGTCGGTCATCGTGGCCATCATGGAATCGGCCTATCTGAAAACCAAGAACGAAAAGTGGCTGCCGATCACTAAGTTCTGGATGACCCTGTTCGGCATCAACTTCGCCATCGGCGTTGCCACCGGCCTGATTCTGGAATTTGAATTCGGCACCAACTGGAGCAATTACTCATGGTTCGTGGGCGACATATTCGGCGCTCCCCTCGCCATCGAGGGTCTGCTTGCGTTCTTCCTTGAGGCCACTTTCGGTGCCGTTATGTTCTTCGGCTGGAACAAGGTCAGCCCTAAGTTCCACCTCGCTTCCACCTGGCTTACGGCCATCGGCGCCTCCATTTCCGCACTCTGGATACTCGTGGCCAACGCCTGGATGCAGTATCCCGTGGGCATGGAGTTCGACCCCGACCAGATGCGCAACGTAATGACCGATTTCTGGGCCCTGTTCTCGGGCATAGCGGTCAACAAGTTCTTCCATGCGGTGTTCAGCGGCTGGGCGCTGGCAGGCGTGTTCGTAATCGCCGTAAGCTGCTTCCTCCTTCTTAAAAAACACAACCGCGAGTTCGCCATCATCTCGATCAAGGTCGGCGGCTGGGTCGGATTGGCCGGTCTGCTGCTTACCATGTACACGGGCGACGGCTCGGCTGTGCAGGTTGCCAGGCATCAGCCCATGAAACTGGCTGCGATGGAGGGTCTGTATCATGGCTCCGAGGGCCAGGGACTCACTCTTATCGGCATCGTGAACCCCGACAAGACATGGGACAACGACGAGCCTGAGTACTTGGGTCACATAGCCATGCCCCACGCCCTCTCCGTGCTCGCCACCCACACGTGGAACGCCTTCGTACCCGGTATCTCCGACATCATCAAGGGCTACACCATCAATGAAAACGGCGACACCGTCAACACCGTTTCCTATCAGGAACGCATAGCGCGCGGACTGGCAGCCCGTCAGGCCCTTGCCGACTACGACGCCGCCCGCAAGGCCAACGACAAGCAGGCCATGGCGCTGGCCAAAGCCGAGCTTGACAAGAACTATGAGTTCTTCGGTTATTCATACTTCAAGAGCGTGGACGAGGCCATTCCGCCCGTAGGACTTACCTTCACCATGTTCCGCGTCATGGTCTATCTCGGATCGTTCTTCCTGCTGTTCTATGTGGTGGCACTGTTCCTGGTCTACCGCAAGAACCTGATGGACCGTGCCAAGTGGTTCTGGTGGGTGGCCATGATCTCAACCCCGTTCATGTGGCTGTGCTCGGAGGCCGGATGGTGCGTGGCCGAAGTGGGACGCCAGCCCTGGACCATCCAGGACCTGCTGCCTACCGTAGCGGCCATCTCCGACATCCCCGCCTCATCGGTTGTCGTCACGTTCTGGGCATTCGCGGCAGTATTCACGCTTCTGCTCGTGGCCGAAGTCGGCATCATGGTGAAATATGTCGAGAAAAAATCAGCTTCCAACATTCTTTCCGACAATCAGAAATAATCACCCTCTAATACATCTACAATTATGACACTGGAATATCTTCAGAATTATTGGTGGGTGCTTATCTCCGTTCTCGGCGGCATCCTCGTGTTCCTCCTGTTCGTACAGGGCGGACAATCCATGATATATACCTTCGGACGCAAGCCCGAGCAGCGCGACGTCCTGCTGCAGGGAATGGGTTCGAAGTGGGAACTTACATATACTACACTTGTAGTGTTCGGCGGCGCGTTCTTCGCCAGCTTCCCCCTGTTCTACTCCACATGCTTCGGCGGCGCGTACTGGCTCTGGATCCTCATCCTGTTCAGCTTCGTGCTTCAGGCCGTCAGCTACGAATACCGCAAAAAGAAAGGGAATGTCTACGGCCACAACACCTACGACGCCTTCCTGTTCGTCAATGGCCTGGTCGGCTGCGTGCTGTTAGGCGTGGCTGTCTCGATGTTCTTCTTCGGCGCAGACTTCACGGTACGCCGAGGCAACCTGCTGACCACGGGCGCTCCTGTAATCTCGCAGTGGGGCAACGCTCACGGATTCGAGGCGATATTCAACGCACGCAACCTCGTGCTCGGAGTGGCAGTGTTCTTCCTGGCGCGTATGCAGGCTTCATTCTATATGATAAACCGTCTGAAGGACGACACCCGCTATGACGCGCAGCTGCGCAGGGCCGCTTTCATCAACGGCGGCATCTTCCTAGTGTTCTTCGTGCTGTTCGTCACGTTGGTTTGCCTCGCGACGGGCTACACCATCACCGAGACAGACGGCCTGACCACCGACATCCAGGAAGTGCCCTACAAGTATTTCCACAACTTCATCCAGGACTGGTGGATCGGTCTGATGCTCGTAGCGGGCGCGGTGTTGGTGATCTACGGCTGGTTCCGCGGATGTTTCGACAAGAAATTCCGTGGGGCGGTATGGTTCACCGGCATCGGCACGTTCTTGGCTGTCGTAGCACTGTTCTGGTGCGCCGGATTCAACAACACCCCCTTCCTCCCCTCGCTGGTTGATCCGGCAAGTTCGCTGACCATCCGCAACGCATCGTCTTCGGAATATACGCTGAAGGCCATGAGCTACGTTTCCATCGTCATTCCTTTCGTACTGGCATATATTGCCTACGTCTGGCGAAAGATGGACAAATGACAACCATTCATGGGGATTCCGTAATGGAATCCCCGTTTTAATTTGTATGTACTGGACACTGTTTATAACCTTCTTTAAGATTGGCGCCTTTACCTTCGGGGGAGGCTGGGCCATGATCTCCATCATAGAGCGCGAGATCGTGGACCGACACCGTTGGATAGAACGTGACGAATTCCTGGATCTGCTGGCCGTGGCCCAGTCGCTTCCGGGAATTCTTGCCGTCAACATCGCCGTGGCGGTGGGCGACAAGATACTGCGCACCCGCGGCTCGATAGTAGCGGCGTTGGGCACGATCCTGCCGTCGTTCATCATCATCCTGTGCTTCGCCATATTCCTGACGCCTGAAACCATCAAGAACAACCGTGTGATTTCTGCCATATTCATGGGCATACGCCCGTGTGTGGTGGCTCTGATCATCGCGCCGGTGCTGTCGTCGGCCAAGGCCGCCAAACTGAAATGGAAGACGGTGTGGATTCCCTGCGTCGTGGCGCTGATGATTTCGCTGGACCTCGGCGCGGTCTCCTCCCCTATACTGTACATCGTGCTCGGAGGCCTGTTCGGTTTCCTCATCTGGTGGTATCCCCACCGCAAACAGCTTAAGAAGTCATGAGCATATACTGGAAACTGATATGGGCCTACATCAAGATAGGCATTTTCGGCTTCGGCGGCGGTTACGCCATGCTGTCATTGGTGGAACAGTCTGTGGTCAATCCCGGATGGATTTCGGAGCAGATGTTCACCGACATTGTGGCAATATCGCAGATGACGCCCGGACCCATCGGCATCAATTCCGCCACGTACATAGGTTATATCGCGCCCGGCACGGTCAATCCTGAACTTACAGGCTTTATGTGGGGCATACTCGGGTCGGTGCTGTGTACGCTGGCCGTGACGCTTCCATCCTATTTCCTCGTGCTGTATGCCGAGCACTTCATCCGCAGGCATCAGGAATCGGGTGCCGTCAAGGCGGTGTTCTCGGGGCTGCGTCCAGTTGTGGTCGGACTGATTGCCTCGGCGGCCATCATGCTGATGAATGCCCCGAACTTCAACCCCAACGGCATCGACTGGCAGCTATGGGTCAACATAGCCATCTGTGCCGGGGCTTTCTGCCTCGCGTGGTTCCCCATCCCCTGGAAAGGAAAGAAAATCAAAATACATCCGATACTTATCATAATTCTGGCCGGAATCCTCGGATTAATCCTTTACTATTAATCTTTCCGACCGACATCAACCAGATATGAGCTACGAAGAAAAACTTGACTGGCTGTTCCGGCAACTGCCCATGTTTTCGCGCGTGGGGCAGGCCGCCTATAAGCCCGGACTGGATCGCTCCTGGGCGCTGGCCCGCCATTTCGGCAATCCGCAGGACAAATGGCCGTCAATCCACATAGCCGGCACCAACGGCAAAGGTTCAGTGTCGCACCTTATCGCATCCACGCTCCAGAGCCAGGGCTATAAGGTCGGCCTCTACACCTCTCCGCATTTGGTGGATTTCCGCGAGCGTATGCGCGTCAACGGCGCCATGATTCCCAAGGATGCCGTGGAACGATTCATAGACCGATGGCGCGCCATGGCCGACGAATATCCCGACAAACCTTCGTTCTTTGAACTGACCATGATGATGGCCTTCACATGGTTTGACGACGAGCAGGTGGACTATGCGGTGATCGAGACCGGGATGGGCGGCCGTCTGGACTCCACCAACATCATCACGCCCCTGCTGAGTGTCATCACCAACATATCGTGGGACCACGCTCAATTCTTAGGCGATACGCTGCCCAAAATCGCGGGAGAGAAGGCCGGCATCATGAAGCCGGGCGTACCGGTCATCATCGGCGAGGCCGAGGGCGACATAGAGCGGGTGTTCCGCACATACGCCGCCGAAACGGGTTCTCCCATCATCGAAGCATACAATCAGATAGACATGCAGGCCAACGCCGAGTTAGAGGGCGTATGCCCGCTGCATGGCGACTATCAGCACAAGAACATCAACTCGGCACGGGTTGCCTTGCGGGAGCTGCGCAATCGCGGCGTGGAGATATCAGACAACAGCATCCTTGACGGTTTTGCCCGCGTCATGTCTCAGACCGGACTGCGGGGCCGCTGGGAAGTGATTTCAGACACTCCCCTTACCATCTGCGACACCGGCCACAACGAGGCCGGAATACGCAGCAATGTAGCGCAGCTGGAGCGCCTTCTGTCAGAGCGCCCACGGAAAGGAGACGGCACACCTCGCCTGCGCATAGTCATGGGTTTCGTAGCCGACAAGGATCTGGACCATATTCTGCCGCTGTTCCCCAAAGATGCGGTCTATTATCTGACCCAGGCGCAGATACCCCGTGCCCTCGATTACCGGGAACTGCACAATCGCGTTACGGGACTGGACTACAACGCCACCGCATGGCCCACGGTCCGCGAAGCATACGAAGCCGCGCTTGCCGATGCCGCTCCCGACGACATCCTGTTCATCGGAGGCTCCACCTTCATTGTGGCGGATTTTCTGGAGCATATTCCCAGACACCATTAAGGTCTTTAAAGACATTAAAGACCTTAATGTCCTTAATGTCCTTAAAAGAGAGTGTGTGTAAAAAGGGCGGGCAGACTGAATCTGCTCGCCCTTTATCTTACTCCGGTTGCTGTGTGGGAGCCGTTGGTTCTATAACCATTAGTCCCGTTTCCGTCACAGCTGCCTTTTCTTCATTATCTTTTTTGGGTTGTGGTTTCCTTCGCGGCTTTGGTGCCGGCTTGGGTTTCTGTTCCTGTTGAGGCTGAGGTGCCTCCTTCGGCTTTTGTTCCTGAGGCTGAGGTGCCTCCTTCGGTTTCTGTTCCTGCTGAGGTTTCCGTGCCTCCTTCTGCTTTGGTTCCTGCTTGGGCTGAGGCTGAGGCTGTTGCTGAGCCTGCTTCTGCTTGTTCTTCTTGGATTTGTTCTTTGCAGGCTGGGCTTCAGCGGTCTCGTCGGCGGTGTTCACGTCGTTGCGCGTGTTCACTTTCTGGCCGTTCTTGGTCTGGCTCGAGTTCATGTCGCTTTCTTCCTGCAGGTCTATCTCGACCTTGTTCTGGTCCAGTACCTTATACTGCAGGAAAGCCAATGACTCGTCGGCCACCACCTTCACTCCGCGTCCGTAGCGGCGACGCCACCTGGAATAGAGCGAGAACAGTCCCTTCTTGATGTACGATTCGACGTATGGATGAACGTACATTATGAATTTCTTCACCTTAAGGTGCTCGGTGAGGTATTCTATCTTCTCCTCGAGTTTGTCGGTGAACAGCAGCGAGCTCTGCACATAGCCCTTTCCGAAGCACGAGGGGCAGGTTTCGGCGGTGGCGATGTCCAGGGCCGGACGCACGCGCTGGCGCGTGATCTGCATCAGGCCGAACTTGGACAGCGGCAGGATGTTGTGGCGCGCGCGGTCGTTGGCCATGATCTCGCGCATGTGGTCGTACAGTTCCTGACGGTGCTCCTGCTTGGCCATGTCGATGAAGTCCACCACTATGATGCCGCCCATGTCGCGCAGACGCAGCTGGCGCGCTATCTCGTCGGCGGCCTTGAGATTCACATCCAGGGCGTTCGATTCCTGGTCGGGCGTCGACTTGCTGCGGTTGCCCGAGTTCACGTCTATTACATGCAGCGCCTCGGTGTGCTCTATGATCAAGTATGCCCCGCTGCGGAACGATACCGTCTTGCCGAAGCTGCTCTTGATCTGACGGGTGATGTTGTAATGGTCGAAGATAGGCACTTCGCTGTCGTACAGCTGCACGATGCTGTCCTTTTCCGGTGCGATCAGGGACACATACTTGCGTATCTGCTCGTACGACTCCTTGTCGTTGACATGGATATTCTCGAACGTGGGTGCGAACAGGTCGCGTATCATGCTCAGCGTACGCGAGTCCTCCTGATACACAAGTGCCGGGGCCTTGGCCCGCTGCATCTTGGCTATGGAGTCCTCCCAGCTCTTGAGAAGTGTGCGCATCTCGTTGTTAAGCTCCGCGACGCGCTTGTTTTCGGCCGACGTGCGTACTATCACACTGAATCCCTTGGGCTTGATGCTGCCTATCAGCTGACGCAGACGTATCTTCTCCTCCGTGCTTTTGATTTTCTGCGATATGGAAATCTTGTCGCCGAACGGCATCAGCACCATAAACCGTCCCGTAAAGGATATTTCGGTGGTGAGGCGGGGTCCCTTGGTCGAGATCGGCTCCTTGGCCACCTGCACCAGCAGCTGGTCGCCGGGCTTCAGCACGTCCTGTATGGTGCCCTGTTTCGGAATGTCCTGGTCGAATTTCAGTTTCGACACACTGGGGACCTTTCGCTTGTCGTCCAACGCCTCGCGCACATAGCGTATATAGGTGTTGAACTGAGGTCCCAAATCAAGATAATGAAGAAAAGCGTCCTTTTCGTAGCCGACATCGACAAATGCGGCGTTCAGTCCCGGCATCAGCTTCTTGACCTTGGCCAGATAGAGGTCGCCCACGGCATACGCTATGTTGCGGCTCTCCTTCTGAAGCGACACCAGACGCGAATCCTCGAGAAGCGCTATCGACACTTCCTCGCGGCTTACATCTACTACTAATTCGCTTTTCATTTCTACATTAAATTGCGCAATATGGTACGCGCTTAAATAAAAAAGAACAAAACGAAGCCCCATCCCGAGGGGCGGGGTCCCGTTTGTCCTTTATTTCGCAAGATTGTCGTATGCGAAGAGCCCTTGCGGGTCTCAGGTCCTTGCGGAACCTGATTACTTCTTCTTATGACGATTCTTTCTCAGTCTTTTCTTGCGCTTGTGAGTGGCCATCTTATGGCCTTTTCTCTTTTTTCCGCTTGGCATCGTTGTTTGGTTTTAGTATTACTAATATTTTCAGGATTCCGTCCGGAATCCGTATCTCTCCTGACTCGTCCGATTAGTGGATCTCCTCCAGGAACACCTTCGAGGGCTTGAAGGTCGGAACCTTGTGCTCCGGAATCTTGATTGCCGTGTTCTTCGAGATGTTGCGTGCGGTCTTCTCCTTGCGGGTCTTCACCACGAAGCTGCCGAAGCCTCTCAGGTATACGTTATTGCCGGCGCCCATGCTCTCTTTTACTGTAGTCATGAACTCCTCAACAACGGTCAGCACTGCTGCCTTCTCCAGGCCGGTCTTGCGCGAGATCTCTGTTACTATATCTGCTTTTGTCATTGTGTATGAGTTATTATATTTCGTTTGAAATTTCTATTCTCACATTTACGCACAATTGAGTGTCCTCAAAACACCCAATTACCTGAGCAACACCGCTTTGGACCAAATTTTGCCCGCATTTCAAGGGGTGCTCATTTTTTTCGCACTGCAAATATCGTAATTTTTTTTCATTCGGCAATCATTTAAAGCGTTTTTTCTTAGATTTTTACGCTTTTTTCTTAAATATGCCGTTATTCGAGAATCCTGCACTCGTCCGCGCTTCCCAGCCGTCCGCGCAGTTCACTTTCCATATCCAACGGGAATTCTATCTCCAGTCCGCACCGGTTGTCGAATGTCTGGTTCACTATTCTTATATCGGGTTGTTTCACTATCCTCATCACCCCTTCGGCCTTTGCATACGGCACTTCCAGACACAGCCTCACCATCTGCCGCATCTCCTTGACGCCCGCATCCTCCAGCGCCTCGCGCGCCGCCTCGCGGTAGGCCTGTATCAGTCCCGACGTGCCGAGTTTGATTCCGCCGAAATATCGCACCACTATCACAAGCACGTCGGTCAGCTCAAGGCTGTTGATCTGGCCCAGTATCGGCTTGCCCGCCGTGCCCGACGGCTCGCCGTTGTCCGACAGCTGCCATTCCCGGCGCTCCGGCCCTAACATATAAGCCCAGCACACATGCCGCGCGTCGTGGTATCTGTTCTGATATTCCTTTATCAGTTCCTTGCATTCCTCGGCCGTATACGCCGGCAACGCAAATGAAAGGAACCGACTCATCTTCTCCTTGTATTGAGACGAGCCGGCTCCCTGTATCGTATAGTATCTGTCCATTCAGTGTGTTAGAGTTTCGGAATTATCCGAAGAAATTATCCAGCGTCTCCTGGCCGTTGGGGTACAGCAGCATGGCGTTGGCGGTTGAGTTCATCTTCTCCTCGCCTGCCCATGCCGTCACGATAGCCAGCGCCCACGGCAACGCGCTGCTCGGGCCGTTGCCCAGCACGAACTTCTCGTCCACCGTCACGCGGCGGTCCTGATAGTCGGCGCCCTCCATATATTTCTGGAAGCCGGGATAGCACGTGGCCTTGCGTCCTTTCAGCAGTCCGAGCTGACCTAACACCACGCCCGGCGACGCGCAGATGGCGGCGATGCGTCCGTCGGCGCTCGCGTACTGCGCCTTCAGCAATTCGCGCAATGCCTCGCAATCGTACAGGTTCGTGGCTCCGGGAAGTCCGCCGGGCAGTATCAGCCATGCGGCTCCGTTGAAATCCGTGTCACGAAGCAACACGTCAGCGCGGACAGTGATGCCGTGTGCACCCGTCACCTCATGGTCATCGGTAATCGATACCGTCTTTACCGGCAGTCCGGCGCGACGCAGCACGTCTGCCGGCGTTAATGCTTCTACTTCTTCAAACCCCTCTGCCAAAAATACGTATGCCTCTTTCATAGTTATATAAGTTTTAGGTTCTTTCTTTGTTTGTAAAGCTGTTTTAAGAACGTTAATGTTATTGTATTCTCTGCATCTTGCGAATATGCAAACTTAATCAATATTTCTGTAATAAACAAATCAAGTTCCCCAAAGTATGCTAAAAGTTTGCTAACGTATCATTAATTTCTCAAATTGGCCGGAGCACCACACCGTCGAATCGGCCAAAACGAGCATGACTGGGAGCCTCGTGGACTTGTTGAGGCGTTTCACATCATCGGCGCCCATAGCCATGAACGCGGTGGCCAGCGCATCGGCTTCCATTGCCGTGCGTCCTATCACCGTGGCGCTTATCACGTCCGTGCGCGCCGGCCGTCCCGTCCGGGCCGAAATGGTGTGTCCGTAATACCGGCCCTTGTCGTCACTCTGCAGGTTGCGGTAATTGCCCGACGTGGCGATTCCGGCATCCGTCACCTCCACCACGCATTGCGAGTCGTGAAGTATGCGGTCCTTCTGCAACACCGGACGGTCTATAGACACCCGCCATTTGCCTCCCTCGGGGCTCATGCCCCGGCACGAGATCTCGCCTCCAATCTCTATCAGCCAATCCTCCACGCCGTTGCGCTGCAGCATCTCGCCCACGCAGTCGCAGCCGTAGCCCTTGGCTATTGCCGAGAAATTAAACCGTATGCGGCTGTCATCCTTAACCAGCGTGTCCATGGTGAGACGCGTCTTGTCAATCCCCACGAATTTCATCAATGAATCTATACGGGCTGTGTCGGCCGTAGCCTTATGCCCCTTGCCGAAGCCCCATGCTTCGATCAGCGGACCCAATGTCGGGTCAAAGGCACCCTCCGTGAGCCGGTTCACCTTCACCGACTCCACGTATACCCTGATGAAATCGGTGTCTACGGCCGTGCTGTCGCTGACGTTGACCCGGCTCACAAGCGATTTCTCGTCAAACACGTTAAGAGACGTTCCCACCTTGTTCAGTACCTGCATTATCGAGTCTTTCAGTTCGGGGGCTCCGTTATACGTGACGTGATACGTGGTGTTCCATATCATTCCCTCTGCGTTCTGATATTCCCGCGAATCTCCGTTACCGGAGCGGCCGCATCCTCCTGAAAGAAGGGATATGACGCCTGCGGCAGCGGTTAATATTCCGATTATATTCCTATGCATCAATGAATCAGTTTTGGGGCTTGGAAGAACAAGCCGAAGTTTATACCGAAATTCCAGTTATTCTTGGGCGAGCTGAGATAATTGACATACAGGCTGAGGCTGGCGAACGGGAAATTATAGACTGCCGCCACCTCGCCGATGAACTCCACCTTGGGAAACCATTTGCCATACTCGGTCACAGAGGGTCCGAGGTTCTTGAGTCCGCGCACCTTTGAGTATCCGTAGAAATCACCTCTGATCTGGAATCCGCGCGACGGCGTCCACACGGGTATCAGTCCGACCGCGACAAAATTGTCCGAACGGAACGCCTCGTTGAAATAGTTCTGGGTCGACGGCGTGGGTGCGAACTCCGCCGAATGCACCAAGGTCGAAGTGTAGTTCTGTTTCAGCTTCTTGTAATTGCCCATGGCGTTGCCCATCACCCCGAGTTTAATGTTCTGGTGCACCGGAAAGAAATGTTTGTAGTATGCCCATAACGCGGCATTCCAGTTGTCGCGCTCGGTGGTCTTCATCACGTTTTCCGGATAGAACGAACTCTTTTCGAACGCACCCCGGAATTCAAAGTTCCAATGCACGCCCTCGCTGGGATACAGTTTGTTGTTCAGCGTGTTCTTCTCAAATCCCACTCTCAGCACCCCGAGCCAATATTTGGTGCGGTCGCGCGAACGGTCGTGATACGAGCCCTCGCTGTCGGGGAAGTATCTGTCGTTCATGTATCCCCACGCGGCCGACACCCATCCCTTTACCTTGCGGCTGGCCGCCCAGATGTAGCTGCCGCGCAGATAATTCTCATCCTCGGTGATGAATGCCGGCGAACCGGTCTGATAGAACAGCACCTCCGAGTCGTAATATTTCTGTCGGCTCATCAGTCCGTCCAGCTGCACCAGCGAGGGACGGGCGCTCGGAAACGTAAACCTTGCCGACAGCAATCCGGCATAGTAACTCTGTCCTACCCAGCCGCTGACCGACACATCCAGCGAGTTGAAGCTCATGGAGTGGTATCCGAACTTCAGATACAGCATTGAGTTGGTCGACGACGATATCCATCCTCCCACTCCGATGTTCCACGGACGTTTCTGACTGGCCTGCAGCAACAGCGTATTGTGGCCGTCCTTGCCGAACTCGGCGTTGGGCACTAAGTTGTTAAGCGTGCCGTCGGTTACGGCGCGGTAATAGGAATTGATCACGCCTGGCATTCCGATGGAGTGGGAACGCCCTCCGAAAAAGAGGAAACGCAGGTATCGCGCCTGATCGGGCGTGGCTCCTGTCACGGCTATCGAATCGAATTTCAGATCGGGTGTCCCGGCGGCGAATTTCGCACGGCTTGCATTCAGATCTTCCGGCGTGCGCCGGGCCGTGACGCGCTTCTTGATGCTGTCTATCATGGCCAGTCCCGATTTATAGCCAATCTCGTATATTTCCTTGGCCTTGTCGAACTGCAGCACGGCAAAATTCGACACCGGAACCTTAATCTTGATTCCATCGGCGCTCGGCATGGAGTAGTCGTTGTTCTGGATTATCATGTCCTCCAGCTGCGAGTAGAGGTCTCCGCGCATCGGGGCCTTGTCGGCGCCGGCCACCTGCACGCCTATCATGAAATCGGGATGGAAGTCCTTCTCCATCACGTTCACCGGGAAGTTGTCGTATATGCCGCCGTCATATACCAGCACGCCGTCCAGCTTGATGGGTCGGAACACGAGCGGAAAACTCATCGACGCGCGCACGGCGTCGCCGAGCGATCCGCGCGACAGCACTATCTTATGCTTGTGGTAGACATCGGATGTCACGCACCTGAACGGCACGAACAGGTTGTTGAAGTTTTCGCCGCATTGCTCGCTGTATGGCCCGTACAGGTTCAGGAACTCGATGTTCATGGGCAACGGGCTGATTAGCGATGTGGGCAGCACCTCGTTCAGCATCTTCTTGCCGCCGGACTTGAAGTTGATGTTCACTTCAAGCCATTTCGGTGTGGGGGCCGGCTGGATGTAGTAATAGACCCGTTCGGGCGGAATCGTGCCGGTGCTCCAGTATCCGAAGTCGGAGCTGGTGAAGAACTGCAGCATACGCTCCGGGCTCCATCCGCATGAATAGAGCGAGCCGACGATAGCGCCCATTGATGTGCCGGTCACATAATCTATCGGGATATTGTTTTCCTCCAGAGCCTTGATCACACCCACATGGGCTATGCCCTTGGCACCGCCGCCGCTCAGCACCAGTCCGACCGTCTGCCGGTCAGGTCTGGCGATGCTGTCGTTGTGAGGCGTGCGTATCACTGAATCAGGCATGGCCGACGAGCCTGTGGCGTTCACACCCAAGGCAGCGGATATGACACATACCGCCGCGCATAACCTTTTCGCAATATTCCTTGTCCCGCTCATCATGTTTGCGGCTCAAAGCCGACTGAGATATGCGGCCGAAGCCGCGCGTTTATAGCTTCATGTAGGAGTCCTTGAATCCCAGGAAGTAGAGCACGCCGTCAAGACCTATGGTCGAAATGCTCTGCGAGGCTTCGGCCTTTACCTTGGGCTTGGCGTGGAACGCTATGCCCAGGCCGGCTTCAGATAGCATCGGCAGGTCGTTGGCGCCGTCGCCTACGGCTATGGTCTGCGCTATGTCGATGTTCTCCACCTGCGCCAGCAGCTTCAGCAACTCGCGCTTGCGCTTGCCGTCGACTATGTCGCCTACATAGCGCCCTGTCAACTTTCCGTCAGGACCAATCTCCAGTTCATTAGCATAAACGTAATCGAAGCCGAATCGGTTCTTGAGACTCTGTCCGAAATAGGTAAAACCGCCCGACAATATCGCGGTCTTATAGCCGGAGCGTTTCAACACCGACATCAGTTTCTCCACGCCCTCTGTGATGGGGAGGTTGTCGGCTATTTCCTTCATCACCGACACGTCCAGGCCCTTGAGCAGCGCCACCCTTCGCGTAAAACTTTCGCAGAAGTCTATCTCGCCGCGCATCGCGCTCTCCGTGATGGCGCGCACCTGCGGCCCCACTCCGGCACGGTCGGCCAGCTCGTCTATCACCTCGGTGCGTATCAATGTGGAATCCATGTCGAAGCATATCAGTCGGCGGCAGCGGCGGTACATGGTGTCTTCCTGCATCGAGACGTCGAAGTTCAGTTCCGACGTAAGGCGCAGTATGTCACTCTGCATCTTGGTCTTATCTTTCGGATTACCACGCACCGAGAACTCGATGCATGCCTTGGTGGCCATCTCGGTGTTGGCGTCTAAGGGCATACGTCCGGTCAGACGCGTTATAGTGTCGATGTTCAGGCCCTGGTTGGCTATTATCTTCGAAATCTCCGATATATGCCGCGCCGTGATGTGCCGTCCCAACAGCGTCAGGATGTAGCGGTTCTTGCCCTGGGCGGCTACCCACGACTGGTATTCATCCTCGGGCACGATGCTGAACTGCACCTGCACGTGCATCTCGTTGGTGGCGAACAGCAGTTCCTTCAGTATGTCGCCGCTGCGTGTGCTGTCGGTCATCACCAGCATACCCATCGCAAGGGTGTGGTGTATGTCGGCCTGGCCTATGTCCAGTATCGTGGCGTCATGGTCGGCCAGTATGCCGGTCAGCTGGGCCGTGATGCCGGCCCGGTCCGGCCCGGATATGTTTATCAGTATCAGCTCGCGGTGCGCTTCCTTTTCGTTTTTACTCACGGTGTTCTCGGTTTATAGTGTGTATCGGTGTGGGGTCCGTTATCTTCTTTTCGACTTGTGTCCGGATTTGGCAACGGCCTTGTGGCTGCGGCTCTTGGACGATGCCGCCACACCCGTTTTCTTCCTGGTCGCGCCGGTCTTGGTCGGGCGCAGCTTCACGCCGTTGGACTGAAGCATGCTCACCTGTCCGGCGGCGTCGGAATATGAGCTTTCGGCCGCCTGCATGAAATATTTCAGGGCGCGGGGCAGGTCCTGCTGCACACCGACACCGTCACGCAGCATGATGGCGAAATTGTAGGCACCCTGCGCGCTTCCGCGTTCTGCGGCACGCCAATAGTTTTCAGCTGCCACACGCTTGTCCTGCAGCACACCGCGGCCCAGCTCGAACTCCTTGGCTGTAGCCAATAATGCCTCGACATGGCCGTTGCGCGCGGCGCGGCGGTACCAGTATGCCGCCTCCTTGTCGCTGCGGCTCACGCCTATGCCGGCGTCATACATCTTGCCAATCTCGAACTGGGCGTTCTCATTGCCCTGTTCGGCCGACCGCGCCAGCCATTTCCATGCCTCGCTGACGTTTTGCTCCACGCCGGCCCCGGCAAGGTAGCACATACCTATCACATATTGCGCCGGGGCATCACCCTGACGGGCCTGGGCCATATTGGCGGTGTAGTCACCGGCCTTGACACTACTTTTGTCGGATTCGGATATGGCATATACAGGAGCTTTGCCTGCCGATTCGGCTTCATCGTCCGGTCGATAGGATTTCCGGGGTTTCGCACCTTTGGCTACAGTTGCGCCCGATGCGGGAACGCTCGCTTTGGTCTTGGCTACGGAGGTTGCGGGAACTTCCACCTTTACTGTCTGTTCGGCCGCTTCGGCAAGGCTGTCGCGCTGCTCCACATATTTCAGCACCGTCGGGCTCTTGATGATGATGTCGTCGCCCGGATTGTGCGTCGTGTCGTTCTGCTCGTACCTCTCCGGGTACAACGCATTGGTTATGTCTACGTATTGTGCCTGCAATCCAAATGCCGCCATACCTGCCATAGCGGCCGCTATCATGCTTCCGTTTACTTTCATCTATATTTGTAAAGAATACGGCGCCCAGAATTGAGTGCCGTATCCATGTATGTCTCGGTTAATGATTAATCTTCTGCCTTTTCCTCAGCCTTGGGTTCTTCGTTCGCTTCAGCCTTGGGTTCCTCGGCTGCTGCGGGTTTGGCGGCCTCGGGATTGTCAACCATGCGGATCTTCTGCTTGATTTCCTCTATCTCCTCCTTGAGGCGCGCTATCTTGCGTTCCATTTCCTTCAGCATCGAGTTGCCGGCCGACGACTTGACGTTGAAGAATCCGAGATTGTTCTCGTAGGTCAGCAGGTCGCTCTTGCGAGCCTCCAGGGCGCGCACCAGTTTCTCGCGCTCGCTGCTCACCTTGTTGCCGTCGCCGCGCATACGGCCCATCTTCTCCTGCCAGTTGTTCATGCGGCGGCTGTTCTCGCGCTCGGTGTATGTATTATACAGCGTGTCGCATATCTCGCGGTATTCCTTGAAGATGCTGTCCTTCACCTTGAAAGGGACGAAGCCGATCTTGTTCCATTCGGCCTGAAGTTCCTTCACCTGACCTATCACCTCGCGGCGGTCGCCGTCCAGCGGCAGTTCCTTCAGCTTGGCTATGATGGCCTTCTTGGCGTCCAGGTTCTCGTTCTCCTCCTTGCGGCGCTCGCGGGTCTGACGCTTGCGCTCGTCGAAGAAGTAATTGCATGCGTCCGTGAAGCGCTTCCATACCTCGTCGCTCTGCTTGCGCGGAACGGCCCCGATGGTCTTCCATTCGGCCTGCAGACGTACTATCTCGTCTGTAGGATTCTTCACGTCCGGATTCTCCTTCAGTTTCTCGGCCTTCTCGCACAGGGCTATCTTCTTCGCCAGGTTCTCGTTGAATCCCTCGCGTGTGCGACGGAAGTATTCGGTCTTGGCCTCGAAGAAGTTGTCGCAGGCGCGACGGAAGCGTGTATAGAGCGCGGTATTGGCTTTCTTCGACGCATAGCCGTATTCCTTCCACTTCTTCTGCAGGTTGATAATCTGGTCGGTCATTGTGTTCCACTGCGCGAATGTGGTGTTCTCGCTGGGATTCAGCTCCTCTATCTGCTTGCAGAGTTCCTCCTTGGCGGCCTCGTTGATCTGCTCGGAAGCCTTGCGCTGTTCGAAATATTCCTGATGGCGTTTGTTCACCACCGTCGATGCCTCGCGGAATTCCTCCCACAGCGACTCGCGAAGTTCCTTGGCCACGGGGCCGATGTTGCGCCATTCCTCGTGCAGTTCCTGCAGCTTGCGGAACGCCTGCACCGGATCGTTCACCTCGCTGAGCGCGCGGGCTTCGTCCACTAATGCGCGCTTGGCCTCAAGATTCTTGCGGAAATCAAGGTCGCGGAGCTCCTTGTTCATTTTCAGATGGTCGTAGAACTGCTCGCCTACTGTCTGGAAGTTCTTCCAGATCTCGCTTTCGGCTGCCGGCGGCACATCCTTGATGGCGCGGAAGTCGGCTTGAAGCTGCTGGAATTCCTGGAACTTGACGTTCACAGTGTCAATGTCCGACGCTATGGCGTTCATCTTCTCCAGCAACTCGAGCTTCTGCTCCAGATTGGCCTGGCGGCGCGCCTCGTCGGCGGCTATGTATTCCTGACGTTTTTCCTTGAATGTAGCGTAGAGCGTATTGAATTCATTCTCAAGCTCGTCGGGCTTGGCCGCAAAGGCGGCCGGTTCGTTGCCGGCTTCCACGAAAGCGTTCAGTTCCTCCAGCCGTTCGCGGCTGCGCAGACTGAAAAACGCCTGCTTCATCGCCGTCACTTCCCGATGGCTTTCCATCTTGTCATTCTCCAGAATCTCCTTCATCGCCGCTACGAGTTCTTCTTTGCTCATCGTGTGCACGTTGCGGGCCGGAGCCTCCTCTGTCTCTGCTACACATGCGCCTTCAGTGGGCTCGCCGGCCGCTGCCTCGAGTTCCGGGGTCTCGACTTCCTTAGCCTCAACCTCAGTCACCTCCACTTCGGGTACCTTCTTTTCAAGTTCGTCCATTGTCTGTTTGTTCCCGGCCTCTCCGTCTCCGTTTTGGTCCGGATGTCAGCCGAATTTCATTTTGGCTGTAAATTTAATCGTTTTATCCGTTTTGACAAAATTTAAAGCCTATTATTTTGTCTGTAAGGTTATTTCTCTGCGATTTTAGCGCTTATGATGCGTATGTCCTCCACCGGGCGGTCGCGACGGTCGGTCTCCGCTTTCTGAATCTTCTCGACGGTGTCCATGCCCGACACCACCTCGCCGAACACGGTGTACTGTCCGTCCAGATGCGGTGTGCCTCCGATTGTGGTGTAGTCCGTCATTACATTTTCCGGCATCGGCATCCCGGGACGACGCTGCTGCATCATGCCGAGCTGCTCGGGGGTATATTTCTGGCCGGTCACTATATAGAACTGGCTGCCGCTGCTGCGGCGCTCGGGATTGACATAATCGCCGGTGCGCGCGGCGGCCAACGCGCCGTACTTGTGATAATGCTCGGGATACTTAATCTCGGCGGGTACCGTATAGTTGGGGTCTCCCGCGCCCAATGCCTCGCCGGCCGCGGCATTCCTGGAATTCGGATCGCCGGTCTGAACCATGAATCCGTCTATGACGCGGTGAAACAGCACCCCGTCGTAAAATCCTTCCTTCACCAGCTTCGTGAAATTATCGCGGTGTGCGGGTGTATCGTCGTATAGCTTGATCCGTATCGGACCCATCGTGGTCTGGAAGTCGACCATTACATTCTGCTCCATTGTCGGTTTCTCTGACTTTTGCTTTTGCTGATTAATTTTCGCCGATTGCGCGGCACGCGTGATTTTCTTCGCCGTTCCTGTTCTTACGGCGGTTTTGGTCGTTCTTGCCTTTGTGGCCGTCCGCTTCACAGCTGCGTCGCCGTTGGCTATAACTCCTGCCGCCAGCAGCAACGCCAGCAGTATGTTACATCGCATCTTCCTCGGGGTGTATGCGCCGGTATATCCGGCGGAAATTATTATCTGCCTCTTTCAGTTCCGCCACACGCTCCTCGTAATCGCGCCCCCACAGGGCTTCGAGCAACGAGCCGATGTAACGGCGTTCGCGATCCTTCTCGATGGCACCTTCTACCAAAGGACTCAGCCACCCTTCGAACCGCTCACGGTCTATGGCCGCAAGATAACGGGCTGTGCTTGCCAGAAACTGTCCGGTCTGGTCGGCCGCCCTCAGCTGATCCACTATCTCTTTCGGATCGCTCCCCAGTTCGTCCACATGGTCAACTATATATTCATACAGCTCCATACCTTTGCTTTCGTTCTGTTCGCTCATATCGTATTGTTGTCTTTTCTTAATCAATTGTCAAAATCCGTTTCAAAAACAGACGTTTGAAATTGCAAAAATACCTAATTATTTATAATTTTGAGCCAATTTCGTAAATAATTTTATCCCCGCTTCCCTTATCAAGCCCGGATTACACACATCATAGTATTAATTATCAGAGCATTATGTCTCAGCAAAAAGCAATCGTAAAAGACACGGAGAAAACACCGTTCATCATATCCATAGGGCGCCAGTTCGGATGCGGAGGGCGCGAGATAGGCAAAATGATAGCCGAGCGGCTTGGGGCGGACTATTACGACAAGACTCTGCTGAGCAAGGCTGCCGAAGCATTGGGATTCGACAAGCGGCTGTTTGACGGTGCCGACGAGAAACGCCCCTCCTGGATACGCAGCATGCTACAGCTGAATTATGGCGTGGAGAACGCCATGGCCGAGTTCTCGGACATAGACAACGAGGGTCTGTACCGCATCCAGTCGCGCGTCATCAACCAACTGGCCGACAAGGGTCCGTGCGTCATAGTGGGCCGCACCGCCGACTATATCCTGCGCGACCGTCCGGGTCTGATCAGCATATTCCTCCATGCTCCGGCGGAATACCGCATCCGCAAGATCATGGAACGCCGGGACACCGACACCGAGTCTGCGGCCCGCTCGCTGGCCCGCAAGATGGACAACGCCCGCGAATCGTACTACACCTATTACACCAACCACAAGTGGGGCCACGCCGAAACATACCATATCTGTCTCGACACATCCCGTTTCTCCGCTGAAGAAATAGTCGACATCTGCCGCGCCCGCATCAAGGCTTTGTCGCAGAATCGCTGACTAAAGGCTCACCCGTCACCATGGCGTGAACCTGCTCGGGCAACGGCACCGGCACGTCTATGAGTTTAATTCTTGAAAAGGCATCGTAACTCCTCTGTTCCGGACCCGACAGCATCTCGAACACAGGCTCGTATATCCTGCGGAAATCGGGCGAAACCTCACTGTCGCCGGCATTGGTGAATGTCTGGAGCACATCGCCCACAGTCATGTCATGCACGTCGCGGCTCGGGCCTATGCCCAGTTCATCCTCCTTGATTGACACAGGATATATCAGTCCTCCATCCTTCAGCCGCTCCAATATGCGGCCCAGCACCCGAACGGGCAGATTATACTCCGCGGCAAACTGAGTGCGGGTCAGCGGGGTCTCCCCTTTTTCGAAACGGCGTGCCACCACAGCCATCACTATAACGGCCACTACGGCCCGCGACTGGTAGGACAGTGTCTCCTCGCTGCCCAGGAAGTTGAAGGTAAACACATTCTGAAGCGAATATGTCAGCACGCATCCGCTCAGCAGTATCAGCCATGAAATCTGCAGCCACACCAACAGCAGCGGCAGGAAGGCGAACGACCCGTAGATGGCGTTATAGCGCGACACATATATCTGGCCGTTGATGAAAAGCCACTGCACCACGTAGAATCCGATGGCGGCCATCAGTCCCGAAATGGCGGCGAACTTGAAGTTGACTTTCGTATTGGGAATCAGCCAGTACGAGATGGTGAACGCCAGCCACGACAATGCCAGTGGCGTCAGTTCAAGCATCAGGTTCACCACCGGCGTCAGGAATGAGAAATATACCATTCCCTGCACCGTGTCTGACATGAATATCGACACTCCCGACGAACATATCAGCAATATCGGCACCATAAGGCAGATAGTGATATAGTCGGTAAACTTGCGGAACAGGGTGCGCTCGCTCCGCACGTCCCAGATGGAATTGAAGGCGTCGTCGATGCCCGACAGCAGCATTATCACCGTCCACAACAGCACTATGATGCCCACGCCCACAAACAGGCCCTGCGTGGTGCTTGACAGATACGAGTCGACGAATTTCATAAATGTCGTTATGGCCTTGTGCTGGGCCGGGAACAGCATGTACAGTTCGTTCTGCACCGAATCCTGCAGGCCGAATCCCCGGCCGATGGCCACCATCAGCGCGAACGCCGGCACTATCGACAGCACCGTGTTGTAAGTCAGCGCCATCGACTTAATCTGAAGACCGCGGTCAAAAAAGGATTTCACCGACAGATTGACAGTCTTCACGAACCTGACGCCCACAGTGTTGCGCCCGTCGCTCCACACCCCGGTGGAACAATATTCCCACCATCGCATTATCCTGTCCACCAGTCTTGTGATGAAATTATCCTTTTTCTTCTTCATACCTCAGTCTATTTAGAAACAGGCCAGTTACCCGGCGTTTTTTGTTTTAATAACAAACAAAATGGGTCTTCAGCCTTGGCCAAAGACCCATTATGATGCACAGAGGCGCTGTAAGCCGGGTTATGTACGGAACAATTTTCTTTCCGCGTCTGTCATTTATCTTTGTCGGCAGTTGCCTGCCGGCTATAGCAGCCTACCCCCCGGCAATGGACGGACCATCCTTGACTGCCGGTGTATTTGGCCTTACAACCCGCAGGATGTGCGGCGCCGCATGTCGCCATGCGGCCCGGTGGTCTCTTACACTCGCCTTTTCACCCTTACCCGGCGGCTTGCGCCCCCGGGCGGTCGTTCTCTGTCACTTATCCCTGACATCGCTGCCAGCTTTCCGTTAGAAAATGCGGCGTCCTGTGTTGCCCGGACTTTCCTCTACGGCCCCGTAGGCCGGAGCGACAGACCACGCCTCTGTGTGGTTCCTCTGTTTTTCTGTACAAAATTATCATTTTTTCCGCATTTTCACAACTTCCTTGGCTATATACGCTTTTTTAACTACCTTTATCGAAATTATTCAGACTATGAAAAATCTTCTCGTCCCCCTCGCGATAATCGGTGCCGGCGTACTGACTTATTCGGCATCAGTGTCGTCGCGCACGCTCATCAACATCGACCCGGACTGGGCATTCGCTTTCGGACATACCGACCCCGCTAAGGATTTCGGCAGGGGTACCGAATATTTCAACTATCTCACCAAGGCCAATTCCATCCACAATGCCGGGCCATACTCGCCTAAATTCAACGATTCGCTATGGCATCGCGTCAATCTGCCGTTCGATTTCGTGGTGGACCTCCCTTACGATTCGTTAGCTTCGCACAGCCATGGCTACAAGACCGTGGGCTATAAATACCCTAAGACGTCCGTAGGATGGTATCGCAAGACGTTCACCCTGCAGCCCGAAGATTCGACGGCTCACTACGACCTGATGTTTGACGGCATATTCCGCGACTCGCAGGTTTGGGTCAACGGCTTCTACCTCGGAGGCGAACCTTCGGGATATACGCGCCAACGTTATGACATCACCCCCTATCTGAATTACGGTCCCGATTCCGAGAATGTCATCGCCGTCCGCTCTGACGCCACTTTCGAGGAGGGCTGGTTCTACGAGGGCGGCGGCATCTACCGCCATGCATGGCTTGAAAAGTCGCCGTTGGTGCGCCTTATGCCCGACAAGACACGTGTGCAATACAGCTCCTCGGACAACGGCAACGGCAAAGTGACTGTAAGCGGCATCATTGAAAACCTGTCACATGCCGACATCAAGGATCTGAAAGTAATCGTCAATATTACATCGTTGTCGGGCCAGCCGGTGCCGGGCGGCTCGTCCTCGATCTCTGTTCCTGCCGTAATCAAACCGCGCGGCGAGGCCAAGTGGCGGATCGACCTTAAGCCTCAGAACCTGAAGCTGTGGAGTCCCGACTCGCCCGAACGCTACAACGTGACGGTAACGCTGCAGGACGATGGCCGCGACATCGAATCCGAACGTATCCGCACTGGATTCCGCACCCTGACTTTCGATCCCGACAAAGGTCTGTTCGTCAACGGCCGGCATTATAAGATACATGGCGTAGACCAGCATCAGGACCATCCGGGCGTAGGCGCCGGTATCCCGGACGCCGTCAATGTCTACCGTCTGAAGGAACTGAAGAAATACGGCATAAACACCGTGCGCACCTCGCACAATCCATTCACCCCCGAAGCCATCGCGGCTGCCGACTCGCTCGGCATCATGTTGGTGGAGGAAAACCGTCTGCTCGGCATAAACGACTACCACACCGGCCAGCTTGAGAAGATGATAGACCGCGACTTCAATCACCCGTCGGTGATTCTGTGGAGCGTCGGCAACGAGGAATGGGGCGTGGAATGGGACAAGCGCGGCGACCGCATCGTGAAGGACCTGCGCGACATCTCGCACAGCCTCGATTCCACGCGCCTTATGACCGTGGCAACGTCCAGCGGCCCGACAGTCGTAATCAGCCCTGATGTGGCCGCAAAATCCCGTTGAGGAACACCGCCGCAACTATCCCGACCGCATCGCATTCGGCTCGGAGGAGACTACGGGCAGCGGCACGCGCGGCGTTTATTTCGACGACAGGGCCAACGGACACATGGCGTCGCTGAACCGTACGCCCGACACGGACGGCACCCTGAACCGCATTGCGCACGGCTGGACTTTCTACCGCGACCGTCCCTGGCTGCTCGGCCTCTGCTACTGGACCGGTTTCGACTATCGCGGCGAACCGAATCCCCTGGTATTCCCGGCCACGGGAAGCGAGTTCGGAATCCTGGACTATGCCGGATTCCCCAAGGACGAGGCTTTCTATCTTCAGTCACAATGGACCGATCAGCCTGTGCTCCACATCCTGCCGCACTGGAATCTCGAAGGACATGAAGGCGAGACCATCGACATCTGGGTATATTCCAACATGGATGAGGTGGAACTGAACGTGAACGGCAAGAATTTAGGCCGCAAGAAAGTGACGCCCGGCCAGCATGTATCGTTCCCTGCCGTCTACAAACCGGGCAAGGTCACGGCCAAGGGCTATAAGAACGGCAAGCTCGTCAAGACCTCGGTCACAGAGACTTCCGGCCCTGCCGAGAAGCTGGACATAGAGACGGCTCACGAACAGGACGGCATCCGCATCATCAACGTCACTCTGCGCGACCGTAAGGGTCGTTTCGCCCCCACGGCCTGCAATCCGCTGACCATACATCTGTCGGAGGGTCAGACTCTGTTGGGCAGCGGCAACGGCGACCCGGCCTTCCGCATCAAGGAGCGTCCCGCTCCCGGCGAGCATCCCGGCTCGTTCTCCCTCCCCGCCTTCAACGGCCACGCCCAGTTCATAGTCAAAGGCTCAGGACCCGTAAACATCACTCTGGACAAATAACATTACGACACCTTTTTACGGATGTCAACACGGCGAATCTTGCCGCTGATGGTTTTGGGAAGCTCGTCAACAAACTCTATGACACGAGGATACTTGTACGGCGCGGTCTGATGCTTCACATAGTTCTGCAGTTCCTTCACCAGCTCATCGCCGGCTTTTCCCTTGTACGCCTCGCTCAGCACTATCGTGGCCTTGACCAACTGGCCGCGTATCGGGTCTGGTACACCGGTGATGGCGCATTCCACCACCGCCTCGTGGCTCATCAGGGCGTTTTCCACCTCGAACGGCCCGATGCGGTAGCCCGACGACTTGATTACGTCGTCGGCGCGGCCTACGAACCAGAAATAACCGTCCTCGTCGCGCGTGGCCATGTCGCCGGTGTAATACACGCCGTTGCGGTGCGCGGCCTTGGTCAGCTCAGGGTCGTACAGATACTCGCGGAACAATCCCAACGGTCGGTCAGGCTCGGTGTATATCACTATCTGGCCCTGCTCCCCGGGTTTGCAGCTCTCGCCGGCATCGTTCAGCAGATCGATGTGATAGCCGGGACTCGGGATGCCCATTGAACCCGGTTTCGGAGTCATCCACGGGAAGGTACCGATGGTCAGCGTGGTCTCGGTCTGGCCGAAGGCTTCGTGAATGGAAAGGCCCGTAAGTTCCTCCCATTTCTCGAACACGCTCGGATTCATGGCCTCGCCCGCAGTGGTGCAGTAACGCAATGCGCTCAGGTCATAGCTCCTGACATCCTCCAGTATCAGAAAGCGGTAGACGGTCGGCGGCGCGCAGAACGATGTGATATGGTATTTCTGGAACATGTTCAGCAGCTCCTTCGGCTTGAATTTGTCGAAATCATACACGAACACATTCGCACCCGAGAACCATTGTCCGTACAGTTTTCCCCATACGGCTTTGCCCCATCCCGTATCGGCCAAGGTGAGATGCAGCGAGTTCTCGTCGAGGTTGTGCCAGTATTTACCGGTTATGATGTGGCCCAACGGATAGAGGAAATCGTGCGCCACCATCTTCGGCTCGCCCGTGGTGCCGGAGGTGAAATAGAGTAATGACAGATCTTCGTTGCGGTTCTTCAATGCAGGGCGTCTGAATTCCGGGGCCTCCGCTATCCCCTTGTTGAAGTCTACCCAGCCTTCGGGCACAATCGGTCCGGTAGAGATTACCCGACACACCGTAGGGCACTGAGGCAGCGCCTTATCTATGTTTCCTGTCACGACCTCGTCACCAACGGCCACTATCGCCTTGATTTTCGCGGCATTGCAGCGGTATACAATGTCTTTGGGCATCAGCAGGTGTGTGGCCGGTATCGCTACGGCACCCAGTTTGTGCAGGGCAAGGATGGAGAACCAGAACTGGTATCTGCGCTTCAATATCAGCATCACCATGTCCCCGCGACCTATTCCGAGGCTCTGGAAAAAAGATGCCGTGCGGTCGGAATATTCCTTCATCTCTCGGAACGAGAACTGCCGTTCCTCGCCCGCTTCGTTGGTCCACAGCAACGCCGGTTTGTCGGGCTGTTCCTCGGCCCACCGGTCCACCACATCGTACGCGAAATTGAAGTGCTCCGGCACTTTTATCTTGAAATTACGCTGGAAATCCGCCAGCGAATCGAACTCCGTCTTTTCCAAATACCGCTCTAACATAATGCAAACAGTTTAGTGTAATTATCATCTTCATAATGCAGTCGCGTCTCAGGTTCGTCACGCCTGATTTTTCATAGCTGCTCAACACTGTTTTCCAACAGCTTTTAAATTCTGAATGCAAATGTCAACAAATTGTTTTAATATTCCAACAATTTGCTACCTAAATCATCATATATTGCACACTTATCTACCCATAGTGCAACCCGAATTGCACATTGTCAATCCATCAGTGCATTCTTACGCCAATTTACCGGACTAAAAAAAGAGAGGGATGGAACCTGAGTTCCACCCTCCCTAATTATTACTGAGATTTTCATTTCCCATGTCTCCCGGACACTCCCTCCGGTTGTAGGGGTTGGTTCGGGCGCAGGCCTTTAGGTCTGCTTGCTTATTTCTCCGCCTTCTTCGCAGCCTTCTTGGCCGGAGCTTTCTTTGCGGCAGGCTTCTTTTCAGTCGCCTTCTTTGCTGCGGGCTTTCGGCCGGGCTTCTTGGCGGGAGCCTCCACGTCGGCCTTCTCAACTGGGACTACCTGCTCCACGGGTAGGTCTTCGCTGTCCTGAGCGGCACGCAGCGACTTCACTTCCTTGTTGAGCGAAGCGATTTCCGACGCTTGGTTGCGGATGGTGAGCAGCAGCGAGTTCAGCTCCTCATTGTCGATGCTCTCGGGATATTGCTCCTCTACGCGCACCAGGAAGTCGGCCAGCACATTCATGTAGTTGGTGAATGCCGAGAACGGCGAATCGTACGGAGAGAATGCCGCGTGGCTTGCGCCGTCAGACATGTTCTTGGTGCTCATGTAGTAGAAGTGGTCGGAGCTCTGCAGATACTCCCAGTCCTGCTTCAGCTGACGGTCGGAGCAGAGGCTTACGCGCTCGGCCACGGCATACAGCTTGTTCAGGGCCTCATTCTGCAGGTCGTTACCCTTCCATGCGGATACGTCGCGGGCCTCGTCGATGTCCGAGATAGGATAAGGTACGCTCATCATGCCCACGGGCTTGAGTTGGGCCGTCACCTCGCTCGGTGTGGCGAAGCGGATGCCACGCTCGGCGGCAAACTGCGGCAGGGCCTTCATGAACATGAAGATACCGGTATTGGCGGGAAGGAACGATCCGAACACGTCCATCGAGAACCACAGGTTCACCACCTGCTCCTGCTCGGGCAGCGCGGCGATCCAGTCCATGTACTTGTCGGCTGTCAGCGGATAAGCCGGCCATTCGGGATTGGCGAAATTGCGGGCCACGTCGTCGGCCAGTTTGTCGTTGCTGAGCAGCAGCTTCAGATCGGGTGCCGTCTCGGCCTGATATACGTAGTTGGGCGACTTCCATCCCAGGATGTGCTTTGCGCCCACGGTCACGCATGTGTTGAAGCCCATGCGGCCTACTTCGGCGGCGATGTCGTCGTCATAAATCAGCTCTGTGTTGGCGAATGTGGTGGGCTTCTTGCCGAACAGATCCTGGATCATGGCGTCGTGACGCTTCACGTCGCGCATGAATTCCTCAGTGTCCTCCAGGCTCGACAGCGAGTGTGCGTACGTGCCCGACAGGAACTCCACGCAGCCTGTGTCGGCCAGTGCCTTGAGCTTGTCGATCATCTCGGGCACATAGAGCTGCAGCTGCTCGATGGCCGTGCCGCTCACGCTCAGGGCGCACTTGAACGCTCCGTTAGTGCTCTTGATCATATCCAGCAGAGTGTCGCACATCGGCATATACGAATTCTCTGCCAGGCGGGTGATGATGTCGTCGTCCGAGAAATCATCGAAATAGTAGTGGTCGTTACCTATGTCGAAGAAACGGTAACGTTTCAGTCTGAACGGCTGATGTATGTGGAAATAAAAACAAACTGATTTCATATCTTTGATGTGCGGTTTTTACTTGTTGATGACCTGGTTGTAGATGTCTATTACCTTCTGGCCGGCCTTCTCCCATGTGATGCCGTGAATCTCCTCTATGCCTTTGACGCGGAGATAGTCGTGCATGGCGGGATAGGACACCAGCGCGTGCATGGCGTCGGCCATGGCGTCGATGTCCCAGTAGTCGGTCTTGATTACGTTGGTCAGGATTTCTGCGCATCCCGACTGCTTGGATATGATGGAGGGAACGCCCATTTCCATGGCCTCAAGCGGCGAGATACCGAAAGGCTCGGACACCGACGGCATCACGTACACGTCGGAATCGGCCAGCATCTCGTACACCTGCTTGCCGCGCAGGAAGCCTGTGAAGTGGAACCTGTCGGCTATGTTGCGCTGGGCGGCCAGACGTATCATGGCGTCCATCATGTCGCCGCTGCCGGCCATCACGAAGCGTACGTTCTTCGTTTTCTGCAACACCTTGGCGGCTGCCTCCACGAAGTACTCCGGTCCTTTCTGCATCGTGATGCGGCCCAGGAAGGTGATGACCTTGTCTTTCTTTTCGTGGCGCGGCAGGTTCAGCAGGTCGTCGCTCAAAGGTATCACGGCGTTGTGCACTGTGGTCACCTTGTCGGGATTGATGCCGTACTTCTCGATGACCGTGCGGCGTGTCAGGTCAGACACCGTGATTATATGGTCGGCGTTGTTCATACCGTCCTTCTCGATGGAGAACACGGTGGGGTTCACGTTGCCGCGGCTGCGGTCGAAGTCGGTGGCGTGTACGTGTATCACCAGCGGCTTGCCGGTCACGTTCTTGGCGTGGATGCCGGCCGGATATGTCAGCCAGTCGTGCGAGTGTATCACGTCGCAAGGCACCGTGCGCGCTATCACGCCGGCCACGATCGAGTAATTGTTTATCTCCTCCAGGATGTTGTCGGGATACCGGCCGGAGAACTCGATGCAGCCCAGGTCGTTGAGCCGCATATAGTTGAAGTCGGCATAGATATGGTCGCGCAGCTGGAAGTACAGCTGTGGATCCATCACCTTTCCAAGACGGTTGGCCACGTAGTCATAATCCACGTCGCGCCACGCCACCGGGGTGCTGTTGGCGCCTATGATGTTGGCAAAGCCCTTCTCCTCGTCGCCGTAAGGCTTCGGTATCACGAACGTGATGTCCATGTTGCCGCAGTTGTGCATTCCCTTGGTCAGTCCGTAGCTCGCCGTTCCCAATCCCCCGAGAATGTGGGGAGGAAACTCCCATCCGAACATTAATGCTCTCATTTCTCTTATGTTTAGGGGTTATTTCTGTAATTTGATCATCTGGTTCACTGTCTTGATCACGGTCAGGATGCCGCCCACGTTCTTGGCCGTCGACACGGCGCCTCGGCCTGTGTACGGCGGGTTGGCGTCATACATCTCGCTCAGCGATCCTATACATCCGGTCGACATCTCGTCCTCGTAGCCGATCAGCATACGCTCTATGAACGAGAGGCCGGACAGTCCGAACACCTTGAAATAGGCGTCGGCGTAGAATCCGAACAGCCAGGGACGCGCGGGACCCTGATGCACGGCGTATTCGCGCTCTATCGGGTTGCCGACGTATGTGGGGTGGTAGTTCTGGCTCTTGGGGCTGAGCGAACGGAGTCCCTTGGGCGTCAGCAGCTCGCGCGTGCAGAAATCGAGCACGGTCTTACGCTGGCGGCGGTTAAGCGGACTGTATTCCAGACCGATGGCTATCGCCATGTTGGGACGCACCTCCAGATCAGTGTAGGTGCCGTTCACATAGTCGTACAGATAACCGTAGCCGTTCAGGAACGTATTGATGAACGATTCGCCGCACTTCGTGGCCAGCTCGTCGAGTTCCTTTACATATTCCTGCTCGCCCGGTTCGTTCTCCAACAGCGACTGCAGGAAGCGCAGGCTGTTGTACCACAGGGCGTTGAATTCCAGAATGTATCCAGTGCGCGGTATGATGGGCTTGCCGTTGATGGAAGCCGACAGCCAGGTCACCGGCTTGTCTCGGCCTTCGCTCGACACCAGTCCGTTGTCGTTGACGCGCAGATTGGCTATACGGCCGTTGCGGATATCTTCTACCAGACGGCGCACCTCGTCGCCGTATTTTTCAAGACACTGCTTCTGGTCCGTAGCCTTGCGGTAGGCCTGGATGGCCCAGATGGTCCATAACGGGATGTCGGGCAGGTCTATCTCGTGGATTACCGGATCCGTCTCCTTGGTGTCGATATAATGATTCAGGGCCTTGATGAAGGTGCCCATTATCTTGTGGTAGTCATCCTCGTGGCCTACCGACAAAGTACAGCCGGGCAGCGCGATAAGTTCATCGCGGCTGCGTACGTTGTACCAGGGATAGCCTGCCATGATGTAGTCGCCGTGCTCGTTCTTCAGATAGAACTGCTTGGCGGCGTTCTTAAGGCAGTTGTAGAAGCTGGTGCGGCATGTGCGCGTCTTCAGCTCCTCGTCGTACACCTTCTCGAACCGTGCCGGATCGGTCTCGGCCGTCGAAGCGGAGAAGATGATGGACTCTCCCTTCTTGATGGGCACCTCGAAATAACCGGGCACCCACAGGTCCTCTTTGTAGGGTATGCCGCGGTCACGGTCCTTGTAATATTCTATTCCCTTGTACCAGTGGCCGTTGTCCACCCATTTCACTTCCTTGTTGAACTGCATGTACAGTTCGGGGTATCCCTCATACAGACACGTGGACACTCCGTTGGGAACATGATTGATGGTTTTGTTGATGGCAGAGTTTTCCATCACCAGCGCGTTGGCGTTGCGGAACGCCAGGAAGGGACGGAACTTGAGCGTGGTGTCCGAATGCGCGTCTATGAGCGTATAGCGGATCAGAATGCGGTTCTGATGAGAGATGAACACTTTCTCTTTCGACAATATCACTCCGCCCACGCGGAACAATATGCTCGGAACCACCTCGCAGCTGTATTCCCTGATGTACTTGTGACCGTTCGGACTGAACGTCGTCGGTCCGTACTGGTGCAGTCCCAGGTTGAACTCCGCGCCGTGCTGCACCACTGTCTCGTCCAGCGATGACAGCAGCACATGGGCCTGATCGTCCATCTCAGGTATCGGTATCACCAGCAATCCATGCTGTTTGCGTGTGTTGCATCCCACAATCGTCGTACAATGATAGGCCCCCGACCGATTCGTCCGGAGCATTTCTTTCGGCAGACTCTGCTCCAAATTTATCATCAGGTTCTTGTCAAATTTCAGATAACTCATGAGGAATTATAAAATTTTGGGTAAGTTTTTCATTTCATGCGAAGGGGTCGTAAGGCTCTGGTCATAGAATCTCAGGCTCGCTTCTTTTATTATTACAAATTTAGTTACTTTTTAATCAATTGACAAACAAATATGTTGAAAAACAACTTTTTTGACAGACTATTGCCTGTTCTTATATTTGGTTTCTTATATTAAGTACGACTGTACGCGCCATTATACTCAGAGAGCGCACCCCTGGGGGCACGCTCTCCTTATTGATGATTCGGTCACGGTCGCGACCGATAAGTTTACTTTTTACTGTCCCAGTCCGGGAATCAGAGCGGCGTTGTAGCAGTATTCGTAGATGTAAGGCACCAGACCGAACAATACGATACCGGCCACGCAGATCCAGAGCGCCGCACGCTCGCCCGCGTTGCTCTTGAACGCCTCCACCTTGGCCTCGCCGGGATTGATCCAAATGGCCTTTACCACCAGCAGATAATAGTACAGCGAGATGATGGTGTTGATCAGCGCGATGAGCACCAGGATGTACAGTGGCATCGAACCGGTGGATGTCGCCGATGTGAAGATCAGGAACTTCGAGAAGAATCCTGCGAACGGCGGAATACCTGCCAGCGAGAACATGGCCAGTGTCATTGCGAACGACAGCCAGGGGTTGGTCTTGTGCAGTCCGTCGTAATCGTCCATGCTGACCTTGCCGGTCTTGTTTTCGATACTTGTTATCACTGCAAAGGCTCCGAGGTTGCTGACTATGTATACGAAGATGTAGTACATCATGGAACCAAGTCCCATCGTGGAGCTTGTCATGGCGCCCAGCATGATGTATCCTGCCTGCGATATGGACGAGAAGGCCATGAATCGCTTCAGGTTCTTCTGGCGTATGGCGAACAGGTTACCTACTGTAATCGTGGCGATAATCACTGCATACAGCATCCATTCCCAGCAGTCGGGATAAATCTGGCCGAATGCCTGCACAAAGATGATGAAGAATGCGAATGCCGTGGCGCCCTTGGAGATTACCGACAGATACGATGTGATGGCCGTGGGAGCACCCTGGTAAACGTCGGCCGTCCATAGGTGGAACGGAACCAGACTCAGCTTGAAACCGATGCCGGCGATCATGAACGCCATTGCCACAATCAGCAGGCCCGACATCTGTCCGCTGGTGATGTTGGTGTAGATGTCGCTGTAATAGAGCGAGCCGCCCGAGAAGGCGTATACGACGCTCAGGCCCATCAGCAGGATTGCAGACGAGAACACTGCCGTCAGTATATACTTGATGGCTGCCTCGTTGCTCTCGTAGTGCTTCTTGTTGAATGCCACCAGTGCTGCCAGCGGCAGTGACGCTGCCTCCAGTCCGATGACGAACAGCAGGAAGTGACGTGCCGAAATCATCAGGTACATGCCGAACAGCGTGACAAGAAGCAGCTCGTAGAACTCACCCTTGCGGATGGCTACTTCGTCGCTCTCAACCCAGTGGGCCGACTGCAACAGCACGATGAACACACCTATGTTCAGTATGGCCTTGATGGCCATGCTTGCGGTGTCGTTGACATACATGCCGCCGAAAACCGATACCTCGCACGACGGCAACAGCCATATCGCTATCGTCCCAAGACCGAACAACACCGTGGTCATGGGCGTCAGAAATTTCTTCGCGGAGCCGTCGCGACTGAACACGTCAGCCACAAACACCACAAGAAAAATGCCCAGTATTATTAACTCGGGGATCATTGCCCCAAATTGAGAATATCCCATTTTTTCGTTTCTTGTTGTTCTAATTGATTAGATAGCCATCGCCAATGCGTCGACGATTGGTTTGAAGCTATGCTGTATTGTCTCGCTAAGCCAGTTGGGGAAGAATCCGATACCGGCCAGACACGCTATCAGGGTCACTGTCGACAGGCGCTCCCACCAGGAGGCATCGGTCAGACTCAGATGATGCTCGTCCTGAACCGGTCCGAGGATCAGCTTGCCCACCACGCGCAGGATGTAGACCGCGGTAATCACGATCGAGGTCGTGGCGGCGATCACGAAGATGCGGTGGAACATGTCGGCGTGCTCGAACGATCCGAAGAAGATGGTCATCTCGGCCACGAAGCCCGACATACCGGGAAGTCCTAAGGATGCGAAACCGGCAATCATGTAGCATACGCCAAGGTAAGGCATTATCTTCATCAGGCCGCCCATCTGGCGGATGTCACGTGTGTGCGTACGTCCGTATATCATACCGATCAGTGCGAAGAACAGGGCCGTCATCAGACCGTGGCTCAGCATCTGCAGGATTGCACCGGTCATCGCCGTGGTGTTCAGCATCAGCAGTGCGAACAGCACCATGCCGCAGTGCGACACCGACGAATATGCGTTGATGTACTTGAGGTCGGTCTGAACGCAGGCCGAGAAGGCTCCGTATACGATGCTGATACCGGTCAGGATAATGAATATCCAGGCCAGCTCGTTGGCGGCGTGAGGCAGCAGGAAGATGGCGATGCGGAAGCATCCGTATCCTCCCAGCTTCATCAGTACGCCGGCGTGGAGCATAGACACTGCCGTCGGGGCACATGCGTGACCGTCGGGGCTCCATGTGTGGAACGGGAACATGGCGCCGAGCACGCCGAAGCCTACGAACGTGAACACGAACAGCAGGTTCTGCCAGCCGTAGTCGATATTGCCGTAATGCGAGATCTCGAGAATGTTCCATGTGTGGGGCATTCCTTCGGGAGTGCCGTGCCAGTAGATTCCGAGCAGACCGAGCATCAGGAAGGCCGAGCCTCCCATCAGCATCAGCGTCAGCTTCATTGCCGAGTATTCCTTACGTCCCGTGCCCCATACGCCGATCAGCAGGTACATCGGAATCAGGGCCACCTCGTAGAACATGAACATCGTGAACATGTCGATAGAGATGAAGAATCCGTACACACCCGTAGACAGCAGCGAGTACCACAGGAAGAAGTTCTTGGGAAGCGGGTTGATCTTCCACGAGGCGAAAGTGCCCGCAAACACTATTATAGAGGTAAGCAGCAGCATCAGGACGGAGATGCCGTCCACACCCACTGCTAAGTGAATGTTCAGTGGTTTATACCACATCCATGAATCCATCCACAGCATTTCGGCCTGATTGCCTGCTGCCCGCTGTGCAAGGAAGTCGCACACCAGCCAGATGCTCATGCCCAGCAACACCGTGGAGCAGGTTACCATAACCCCGCGGATTGCCTTCATGTTGTTCTGACCGCACAACGCGAGTCCGGCCAGCATCAGGATCGGCACTACTACGAACCAGATTAAGATATTTCCGAAAAACATAATCTTTGTATTGTTGTTATTGAGGGGTTAGATAAGACAGATCCATGTGATTACGGCCAGTACCAATGCTCCGGCAAAGTACCACAGCACGTATGTCTGGACATAACCGGACTGCATGCCTTTGATCTTTACGGAGAAGAAATTGGTGACGTATGCCAGTGCGTTCATCGTGCCGTCGATCACATGACGGTCGAAGCATGCTATGCTGCGGCAGATGATGTTGAATATGATCTTATGCGTGACGAACTGATACATCTCGTCCCAGTAGAAGCGATGGTGAGCGGCCTTCCACAGACCGGGCATCGCGTTCTTGAACTTGGTGGGCAGAGGATTCTTCTTGGCATACATAACGGTTGCAAGACCGATGGCCAGCAACGCTATGACGATTGAAGTAACTGCAACCGGAGTCTCCAGATGGATTTCGTAGGGTTCGCCGTTATATGTCACGAACTCTCCGAAAGGGATGAAACCTGTCACGCAGCTTACGGCTGCCAGGAACAGCAACGGCACCGACATCTGCCAGGGGGCGTCATGAGGCTTGTGGCCCTCCTTCTTGTACTCGGGATTCTCCTCCCACCAGAAGATCAGGTAGTAGAGACGGAACATATAGAAAGCGGTCAGACCTGCCACCATTGACATCCATGCGCCCCAGAACCAGTGGTTGTTGTACATGGCTGCCAGCATCTCGTCCTTCGAGAAGAATCCGGAGAACGGAGGTATGCCCGCGATGGCGAGACAGCCTATCAGGAACGTCCAGTGTGTGATGGGCATATACTTGCGCAGGCCGCCCATCTTGGTGTAGTCGTTGCTGTGAACCGCATGTATCAGTGCGCCGGCGCCAAGGAACAGGAGTGCCTTGAACATGGCGTGTGTGAACAGGTGGAACATCGAGGCCATGTAGCCAAGACCCGAGTAGTGGACTCCCTCGATGGGCTGGTTGTATGCCACGCCTAACGAAACCATCATGAACGCAATCTGCGATATGGTGGAGAATGCCAGAACGCGCTTTATATCGATCTGCGTACATGCCACCACAGCTGCGTAGAATGCCGTGATGGCGCCCACGATCGTGATGAATGTCAGCGAGTCGGGAACGATGCAGTACAGAGGGAAGAACCGTGCCACCAAGTATACACCGGCCACAACCATCGTGGCGGCATGAATCAGAGCCGATACAGGCGTCGGGCCCTCCATTGCGTCGGGAAGCCAGATGTGCAGCGGAAGCATGGCCGATTTACCCATACCGCCGACGAATATCAGCACCATAGCCCATGTCAGTACCGAACCGCTCATGAACGTGGCGCCTACAACAGTGTTGGCGATAACGCCCGCGTTGTTGTTCAGCATCTGGAAGTTGAATGCGGATGCTGTGCCTAAGGGACCGTCGGCGGGTGCGTTCGATACATAGTAGCTCAGCACCAGGATACCGATCAGCATGAACAGGTCGGCGAAACGCGTCACGATGAATGCCTTCTTCGATGCCGATACGGCCGACGGAAGCTTATAGAAGAATCCGATCAGCAGATACGAGCTGACACCCACCAGCTCCCAGAATATATACATCTGGAAAATGTTGGTGGCTACCACCAGGCCTAACATCGAGAACGTGAACAGGGCCAGGAACGCGTAATAGCGCTGGAAACCCGGCTCGTGTTCCATATATCCCCAGCTGTAGAGGTGAACCATGAACGAGATGGTGGTGATCACCACCAGCATCATGGCCGAGATGGGATCCAGCAGGAAACCGATGTTCACCACCATACGGTCGGTAAACGCCAGCCAGGTCACGTCGAACATCTGACACTGCTGTCTTACGCCGTCTACGATAAACAGCGGGTCGCCGCTGAAGAAATATGTGAATGCAACGTAATAACTGATCACTGCCACAGCCCCCAAAGCCGTGATGCCAAGTATGCCCGCGAGTTTGCGCGACATCTTTACGCCGCCGATGCCCAGCAACAGGAACATGAACAGCGGTATGGCAAGAATTAATATCGGTAGTGTAACGCTCATGATCAATACTTCATTTTATCTACCTCGTCTATCTCCGTGCTGTGGAGCTTGCGGTAAATGTTCACGATTATCGCAATCGCAATGGCTGTCTCGGCGGCCGCTATGGCTATGGCGAACAGGGTGAACACCATACCCTCCATCGACCCCGGATACAGGAAACGATTGAAAATCACAAAATTCAGGTCTGCCGAATTGAGCATCAGCTCCAACGATATCAGCAACGCTATCATATTTTTGCGTGTCACGAATCCGTACACGCCGGCCACGAACATTATCACGCTCGGAACCAAATACCATAACATATTCAAATCCATCGCGCTTAACGTTTACGGGCAACTGTTACGCCGCCGATTATACATGCCAACAACAGTATCGATATTGCCTCGAACGGCAACAGGTACTGGAACTTCTCGGTGCCCGTGAAGGCCTTGCCTATCTCTTTCATGCTGATTGTCGCGCTGCCGTCCAGACAGGACATCAGATTCGCTTCGTGAGACAACGGCATATACAGCAGTGCCAGCACCAGCAGGATGCCGCCCAACACCGATACCGTCGCGCCGATGGCACGGCGGTGATTGCGCAGATATGCCACCTCCTCGTCAGGACGGTGCGTCAGAAGGATCGCGAACACAAACAGCACCATGATGCCGCCCGCGTATACAGCGATCTGCACCGCGCCCAGGAACTGATACCCTAACTGGAAATAGAATATCGAGGTTCCGATCAGCACGAAAAGCAGATATGTGGCCGCACGCAATATCTTGCGGGTCATCACGGTCGCTACCGAAAAGATAACCACTATCAGGGCCACAACGAAATATAAAATTATATTCGCTACTGAATCCATTATATTGTTATTGTTTCTTAATTAAGTGTTATGCGGAAGGTCAGGCTTTGGCCTCGGGCTGAGCCGGAGCTTCGGGCTTTGGAGCCTCTGCGGGCTTCGCGGGTGCTGCAGGCTTGGGCGCGGGTGCCGGGTCCTCCGGCTCGGGGCGGTAATTAAGCTGCTTCACCAGCTTGTCGCGCTCGAACACCGCCTGCTCGAAATCATTGCTGAATTCCAGGGCATTCTGCGGACAGCTCGTGACGCACAGCATGCAGAACGTGCAGCTGCCCAGGTCGTACATGTACTTGTCCAGCTTGCGCTTCTTCTTGCCGTCGGGCAGTTCCACCATTTTTGTGTCCAGATGAATGGTCCCGTTCGGGCAATTCATCTGGCAGATGCCACACGCTATGCACTTGTGGCGTCCCTCCGAATCGTATATCAGCGTAAGTTCCGCACGGAACCGGTCGCTGATCTTCAGGTCCTGCCGGTTCTCCGGATACTGCTCCGTGATCTTGGGCGTCACGAACTCCTTGCCCGTAACGGCCATTCCAGTCACCAGACTTTTCAGTCCCGTACCGACCTCCTTAAAGTATTCTAATATATTGGCCATCAAATATTGATTTTTCTCTCTCGGTTAGTTTTCAATAAGATTGTTCATCGTTCCACCTGGCCTCCAAGCAGGTCAAGCAATTCGGCCGTGATGCTCTGCTGGCGCAGCTTGTTGTACTCCAGCTGGAGTTCGTCGCGCAGCTTCTGGGCGTTGTCGTTGGCCGTCTGCATGGCCATCACGCGCGCCGCCTGCTCGCTGGCTCGGTTCTCGATGGTGATCTCCTGCATGGTCGACTGTACGAACATCGGCAGCACCTCGTTGAAGATGCTGTTGGGATCCGGCTCGAAAATGTACAGCTGATTCTCGTCAGCCTCGATCCCGTCGATCAGAGACGCCTGCTCCACCGGGAACAGCCGGTCTGCAGTAAGCGTCTGCTTGCTCATCGACTTATACTTCATGTAGATCACGTCCACACGGTCTATCGTGCCCTTGACAAAGAGGTCGCGGAGTCCCTCGGTGAACTCCGTCACCTTCGGGCCGCCCATCTTTGAATCCACACCTTCGGGGATTTCCACCTTCACGCCATCGAGCTTCGATACCGCGCGGGCTATCTTCTGCCCTACCGGTATCACCGTGATGGCGGCTCCCGGGCAGTCGCGGCGCAACTTGTCCAGCTCAATCAGAAGTCCCTTGAAGATATTGATATTGTAGGCGCCGCACAGACCGTCGTCCGAACCATATACCACCACGGCCGCATTCATCACCTCGCGACTCTCGATCAGAGGCGATTCGAAATTTTCCTGCGCCCCCAGTATATGACCCATGATCTCCGTCAGCTTGGCGCGGAACGGCTTCAGCTGCTTCAGCTGCATCTCGTTCTGGTGCGCCTTGGCCGACGATATCATCTTCATCGCTCCGGTTATCTTCTCCGTCGATGATACCGACCCAATGCGGTTCTTTAGTTCTCTTAACGTTGCCATGCGGTATGACTCCTCTTATTTATTTCGCACTCGCGATTCTGTCTGCCACTTCCTTGGCCACGGCCGTCATGGCGCTTTCGGCTTCGGGAGTGAGCTTGCCGCTCTTCAGCACGTCGAGCACATCGGCCTGATGACTCATCTGCAGTGCCTGAAGATACTGGTTCTCGAATTCATGCACACTCTCCAGCGGCACGTTCTCCAGCAGTCCGTTTACTCCTGCGTATATCACGGCCACCTGATTCTCCACCGGCCAGGGGTGATACTGCGGCTGGCACAGAATCTGCTGGTTCTTGCGGCCACGGTCTATGGCACGGGCGGTCACAGGGTCGATGTCGCCGCCGAACTTGGTGAACGATTCCAGCTCGCGGAACTGGGCCTGGTCGGTCTTCAGCGTTCCGGCCACCTTCTTCATACACTTCAGCTGTGCGCTACCACCCACACGCGATACGGAGATACCCACGTTGATGGCCGGACGGATACCCTGGTTGAACAGAGATGTCTCCAGGAAGATCTGGCCGTCGGTGATGGAGATCACGTTGGTCGGGATGTATGCCGACACGTCGCCTGCCTGAGTCTCGATGATGGGAAGCGCGGTAAGCGAGCCTCCGCCCTTCACCATAGGCTTCAGCACAGCGGGAAGGTCGTTCATCTGCTCGGCTACCTTCTGGTCGGAGATGATGCGTGCGGCACGTTCCAGCAGACGCGAATGCAGATAGAAAATATCGCCGGGATAAGCCTCGCGGCCCGAAGGACGCTTCAGCACCAGCGAAACCTCACGGTATGCCACGGCCTGCTTCGACAGGTCGTCGTATATGATCAGCGCGTCGCGGCCGGTGTCGCGGAAATACTCGCCGATGGCAGCGCCCGAGAATGGTGCGAAATAACGCATCGAAGCGGATTCCGACGCGTTGGCGGCTACCACCACCGTGTATTTCATCGCGCCGAATTTCTCCAGCGTGTTTACTATCGAAGCCACGGTCGATGCCTTCTGACCTATGGCCACGTATATGCAGTACAAAGGCTTGCCGGCCTCGTAATTCGCTTTCTGGTTTATGATTGTGTCGATGGCTATGGCGGTCTTACCAACCTGACGGTCGCCGATGATCAGCTCGCGCTGTCCGCGGCCGATTGGAATCATGGAGTCCACGGCCTTCAGACCCGTCTGCAGAGGCGTCGTTACCGGCTGGCGGAACACAACGCCCGGAGCCTTGCGCTCCAGAGGCAGCAGGATGCGGTCGCCCTCGATCGGCCCTTTGCCGTCGATCGGCTCGCCAAGCATGTTGATGACGCGGCCCAACAGTCCTTCGCCCACAGGTATGGAGGCTACCTCGCCCGTGCGCTTCACCGACATGTTCTCGGTGATGCTGTTCACGCGGTCCAGCAACACGACGCCGACGTTGCTCTCCTCAAGGTTGAGAGCCACGCCTTTCGCTCCGTTCTCGAACTCCACAAGCTCGTTGCTCCGAACATTCTCCAGACCGTACACGTGCGCAACGCCGTCGCCGGCTGTCAGCACCGTGCCTACTTCTTCGAATTTGACCTTCGAGTTGATGTTCTCAAGCTCCTGCTTCAGCACATCCGATATTTCACTTGGATTAAGCATGTTAATTGTTACCTGTTAAGAGGTTTTGTCGTAATTGTTGCAGTTCTCCGCTGATCGAGGCGTCCATGCGGGTAGAATCCACATCGATCACAAACCCTCCGATCACTTCCGGATCCACCTTGTGTTCGTATTCGAACTTTGACTTCGGGAATGATTTCTCCACCACGTCGTGCAGACGCTTCATCTCGGTGTCGGGAATCTCTGCCGCCGTCACTATCCGGACCTGCGATATATTGTTCTCTTTGCGATATATGTCGCGATATGCCAGTGCCATCAGCTGGAAGAATTCTTCCCGCTTATGGTCCAGCACCAGTTGTACGAACCTGTCGAACGGGCTGTCGGGCTTAGCCTGGCACAGTCCGTCCAGAACCTTGCGCTTGTCCTCGCCCTTCACGTAGGGATTTGACAGCGTTTTCTGCAGGTCTTTGTTTTCTGAGTATGCCGTCAGCACAGTCTTCATTGCCTCGTAGATCGGCTCCTGCGAGTCGGTCTCCCGGGCGTACTTGTACAGCGCCATGGCATAGCGGTGGGGTATCAGTCCGGAAATCATGGTTTTAGTTCTTCTCGATATCGTCCAGCATCTTGTTCACCAGCTCGGTCTGAGCCTTGGTGTCCTTAAGCTGCGAACGCATCATTTTTTCAGCAATTTCTATTGAGAATCTGCTCACCTCGTCACGAATCTGGGACTCGGCCTGCTTCCGCGCCTGCTCTATCGAGACCTTCGCGGCATCCATCTCGCCCTGGGCCACCTTGGCCGCCTCGTTGCGTGCCTGCTCTATGATTTCGGTCTTCATCTTCTGGGCGTCACGCAGCATCTCCTGCTGCTTGGCCATCACCTCCTTCATATAGCGGTCCGCCTCGGCGCGCGCGTTGTCCAGCTGCTCCTTGGCCTGACGGGCGTTCTCCACTCCTTCGTCTATGGTGCTCGCCCGCTTGTCCATCATCTTGATTATCACCGGCCAACCCCATTTTGCCAATACCAGGAACAACAGGATGAACGCTACGAACATCCAGAAAACCAGGCCAAAATCAGGCGTAAATAATTCCATATCTTATTTTTTTAGGGTTGCGAGAATGCGCGTGCCGTCGCCTTATGCCGCGACGACACGCGGATTTTACAGTTCGATTCTTACTTGATGAAGATTGCCAGTGCCGACACAATCACTGCGAACAGTGCCACACCCTCTATCAGAGCCGCAATCACAATCATGTTGCTTCGGATGTCGCCTGCTGCTTCGGGCTGACGGGCAATTGCCTCCATGGCCGAGCCGCCGATCTTGCCGATACCCATACCGGCGCCGATGGCTGCTATACCTGCGCCAAGTGCGGCGCCTAATCCTGCCAAAGGCTGCAATGACATCACCTCGGCGATAATCGCTGTTAATACCGTTGTTAACATAGCTGTACTGTTTTATTTGTTTTTTATTATTTATTCCTGTTTATATTTTCACGCTGTCTATCTTCTCGGCCTCCTTGTGAAGTCTTTCTTCCTCCTCGTGCTTAGCCTCGCCGTGCTCGCCCTTCTCCTGTGCCATCGCTATGAACAGCGTGGACAGCAGTGTGAACACGTATGCCTGGATGAAACTTACCAGCACGTCCAGCGCCAGCATGAACACCGAGAACAGTATCGAAATCACAGCCGCGCTTCCTGCCACCGCCGCGCCGAACGACGCGAAGATGAATATGAGCAGTGTCAGCGTTATCACGATCATGTGGCCTCCCATCATGTTGGCGAACAGACGGACCGCCAGGGCTGCCGGCTTCGTGAAGATTCCGAATATCTCTATGAACTGCATGATGGGCAGCGGACACTTAAGCCAGATGGGCACATCCGGCCACAGTATCTCTTTCCAGTAATGCTTCGTACCCAGCACATTGGTCAGCACGAACGTGCATACCGCCAGCACCAGTGTCACCGCGATGTTGCCCGTCAGGTTGGCGCCACCGGGGAACACCACTATCAGGCCCAGCAGGTTCATCGTCAGTATGAAGAAGAACACCGTCAGCAGATATGGGGCGAATTTACGGGAGTTCTCGCCTAAGGTCGGCTTGATGTTGTCGTAGTAAATGAAGCTGACCAGCATCTCGATGAATCCCATTCCCTTGCGCGGAGCCTTCATGTCGGGATGACGGCGGTAGAAGCCCACCAGACCCAATACCATGGCTATCACGACAAATACGGAGATGAACAATGCCATCACGTCCTTGGTGATCGACAGGTCAAGAGGCCGGTATTCCTTATAATACTGTCCGGCAACCTTGTGGGCTGCGGCCGCATCGGCATCGGGCACATATACATATCCGTCTATGACGGGCATGCCTTCGTCCACCACATCGCCTTCCTTATGCTTGGCCAGTTCGGCATCCACTTTCTTCTGGTCTTCGGGCGACAGATCGAATATCTCCACCACCTTGTCCTTGTGCGTGCTGATCTGGGCCAGCACGAAACGGTACTGCTTGCCGTCGCGCTCACATGTCTTCACCACGGGCACCATCTGTTTGTGCTCCTTGCCCGTGGCGGGATCCTTGACCTCGATGGACTCGGTCAGGTCGGCGCTCGAGAAACAGAACCAGCTGTGGTCCTCCGCACGCACTATCACAGGCAGCGGCATACGCACGGTATGCGAGAAGGGAACCTCCCAGCCATAGCCGTCGCCGAGATGCTCGAAGATTAGCTCCTTCACGTCCATCTTCTCCTCGTTCTGTTCCTCCTTCTGCAGTTCCGACGACACTTTCTGCGAGTCACCCTTCGAGCATCCGGGGACCATAACGACTGTCAGGACCGCCAGTAACAATATGTAGATGCGTTTTAACATATCTTTCTTTATATTCCGGTCTGTGGGCCTATCCGATCAATAGGCCAAAACCGAGATTTTATTATCGTTCACATCCGCCAGACCGCCGTTGATTGGCATATCGCCGCTCTCTCCGTCGGGCTTGACATAATGCACCGTTCCCTTCACCAGCACCGATATGATCGGGGCGTGGTTCTTAAGCACGGTGAACGATCCGAGCTGACCGGGCAGTGTCACCATCGTGACCTCGCCGCTATAGCTCACTTCGTGTGCGGATATAATTTCAAGGTTCATGGCTCGATCACTTCACCTCTGCGAGGAGTTTCTTACCCTTCTCGATAGCCTCGTCGATGGTGCCGACGTTCAGGAACGCCTGCTCGGGCAGCTCGTCAAGCTCGCCGCTCAATATCATCTTGAAGCCACGGATTGTCTCGGCCAGAGGCACCATCACGCCGGGGAGGCCGGTGAACTGCTCGGCCACGAAGAACGGCTGCGACAGGAATCGCTGTGCGCGACGTGCGCGGGCCACCACCTTCTTGTCCTCGTCCGACAGCTCGTCCACACCCAGGATGGCGATGATGTCCTGCAGCTCGTTGTATTTCTGCAGAAGCTGCTTCACGGCCTGCGCCGTGTTGTAGTGGTCCTCACCCACGATGTTGGGATCCAGGATTCGCGATGTAGAATCCAGCGGGTCTACCGCCGGATAGATACCAAGCTCGGAAATCTTACGGTTCAACACCGTCGTGGCGTCAAGGAACGAGAACGTCGTGGCCGGAGCCGGGTCGGTAAGGTCGTCGGCAGGCACGTAGATGGCCTGTACCGACGTAATCGAGCCTTGTTTTGTCGATGTGATTCGCTCCTGCAGCATACCCATCTCCGACGACAGCGTAGGCTGATAACCCACGGCCGACGGCATACGGCCTAAGAGTGCAGATACCTCGGAACCGGCCTGAGTGAATCGGAAGATGTTGTCGATAAACAGAAGTATATCCTTCGATCCGCCGTCGCTGTCACGGAACTGCTCGGCTACGGTCAGACCCGACAGAGCTACGCGCAGACGTGCGCCCGGCGGCTCGTTCATCTGGCCGAACACCAGCGTGGACTGCGAGTTCTTCAGCTCCTCATGGTCGACATCGTCCAGGTTCCATTCCCCCTTCTCCATGCCTTCCGTGAATTTCTTTCCATATTTGATCACACCGCTCTCGATCATCTCGCGCAGCAGGTCGTTACCCTCGCGGGTACGCTCGCCGACACCGGTGAACACCGAGAAACCGTTGTGTCCTTTGGCAATATTGTTGATGAGCTCCTGAATCAGCACGGTCTTGCCGACACCGGCACCGCCGAACAGACCGATCTTACCACCCTTCATGTAGGGCTCCAGGAAGTCCACCACCTTGATACCGGTGAACAGGATCTCCTGCGAGATGGCCAGGTCGTCAAACTCGGGAGCCGGCTGATGGATGCCGCGCAGGTTGTCGCGGTTCAGCGCGCCCAGCATATCGATGGGTTCGCCTACAACGTTCAGCAGACGACCCTTGACCTGCGTGCCCGTAGGCACCGAAATGGGAGTGCCAAGATTGCGCACCTTGACACCGCGGCGTACGCCGTCCGTGCTCTCCATTGCCACGCAGCGAGCCGTATCCTCGCCGATGTGCTGCTCCACTTCAAGTATCAGCTCCTCGCCGTTGTCGCGAAGCACCTGCAACGCCGTATAGATCGGCGGTATCTGGTCCTTGCCGCCCTCGAACGATACGTCGATCACAGGGCCGATGACCTGAACTACAGTACCTAAATTCTCGCTCATATCTCGTTTTTCTTATTTTCAGTTAGTATTAGAAGTGCCAGCCTAATGCTACGAACACCGTCATCAGCAAAAGGTTTGCCAGCGCGAACGGCATCAGGTATTTCCACTCGAACGACAGCAGTTGGTCGATACGCACACGGGGGAACGTCCACTTGAACCAGATTATGACGAACGAGATGAAGAATGCCTTGCCCAGGAACCATACCACGCTCGGGATATAGTCCATTACCATGTTGAAGCCGTCCCATCCGGGAATGTGCAGAGGCATCCATCCGCCTAAGAACATCAGCGAGGCTATGCCCGACACGATGAACAGGTTCAGATACTCGGCCAGATAGAAGAAGCCGAAGTGGATACCCGAATACTCCGTATGGTAACCGGCCGTAAGCTCATGCTCGGCTTCGGGAAGATCGAACGGGCCTCGGTTGGTCTCGGCCGTAGCAGCCACGATATATATCAGGAATGCGATGATGGCGGGGATGTGTCCCTTGAACAGGAACCATGCGTCCTCCTGGGCCCATACCAGCTCGTTTATGTTCATGGTGCCGGACAGTACGATGATGGTCATTATGGCCAGACCGAGAGACACCTCGTAGCTTATCATCTGCGCGCCGCTTCGCATGGCGCCGATCAGCGTGTACTTGTTGTTGGACGCCCATCCGGCCAGCAGGATGCCTAACACACCCACCGAGCTGACTGCCAGGACGAAGAAGATGCCGATGTTCCAGTCTATGATCTGCAGGCCGTTGCCCCACGGCAGACACGCCAGCATTATCACCGACGACGTGATGACCAGATAGGGCGCGAGCTTGAACAGGAACCGGTCGGTGCCTTTCAGACATATCAGCTCCTTGATCAGAATCTTGAACATGTCGGCGAACACCTGCAGAAGTCCCCACGGACCTACACGCATCGGGCCCAGACGGCACTGGAACCATGCGCACAGCTTGCGCTCGTACAATATATAGAACAGGGCCAGCACAGTGTATGCCAGCAGAACGATCACTCCGACAATGACACACTCTATCAGGACGGCCAGCCAGTCGGCCATACCCGTCCCCAACAGCCAGTCATTGAAGCACGATGTCCATTTCCCAAAATCAAACATATCTTGTTATTGTTGTTTATGCGTGGTTTATATCACTGTTAACGGTCAATATCGGGGATCACGAAGTCCAGGGCGGCGCCGATTGTGATCAGGTCCGCTATCATATAGCCTGTACATGTCAGGTCCATCACGCCCACCAGGTTGAAACAGGGGCTCTGGAAGTGCACGCGATAAGGATTCTTCGATCCGTCGCTCTCGATGTACACGCCGAACGCGCCGCGCGATGCCTCCACCTGCTGGTACCAGTGGCCCACAGGCAGCTTGATCAGCTTCGGAACCTGCGCGCGGATGTCGCCCTCGGGAATATTGTCCACCAGCTGGGCCAGTATCTTGCAGCTCTCCTCTATCTCCTTCATGCGCACCATGTAGCGGCTGTAGGAGTCGCAGCCGTCCAGCAGCACCTCGTCGAAGTCCAGCTCCGAATAGATGCCGTAGGGATGTTTCTTGCGCGTGTCGTTGCTCCAGCCCGATCCGCGTCCGCTCGGTCCGGTGATGGCGTAGTTGATGGCATCTTCTTTCGACAGCATGCCCACTCCCACCAGACGGTTCTTGGCTATAAGGTTGTTGGAGAATACGTTGTGATATTCCTTCAGACGCTTGGGCATGATGGCTATCAGCTCCTTAACGTCCTTCTGGAAGTCAGGGTGCAGGTCGGCTATAACGCCGCCTATCACATTATAGTTCATAGACATGCGTGCGCCGCAGGTCTTCTCGAATATGTCGAGTATCATTTCACGCTCACGGAATCCGTAGAAGAACGCCGTGGTGGCGCCTAAGTCCATAGCCGTACATCCGAACGACAGCAGATGGGACGAAATACGCATCAACTCGTCCATCATGCAGCGTATCACCTCGGCGCGGCGGGGCACCTCGATGCCTAAGGCCTTTTCGATACACATACACAGGCAGTGGCGGTTCATGTGGGCCGACATATAGTCCATACGGTCGGTGAAGTGCAGCGTCTGAGGATATGTCATGCCCTCCGACAGCTTCTCGATGCCTCGGTGGATATAACCGGACACTACGTCCACCTTCTTCACGTACTCGCCGTCGAGCGAAGTGCGGAAACGCATCACACCGTGAGTGGACGGATGCTGCGGACCGATGTTCACCACATAATCGTCCTTCTCGAACACGCGGCCGTATTCAGGCTTCAGCTCGCCGTTCACCAGCTTGTAGCTTACGGTCTGGTCCTCGTTCTCCTCATCATCCATGCGGATGGGATTGAGCTCGGGGTTGGCGTCGTAGTCCTTGCGCAGAGGGTGTCCCACCCAGTCGTTGCGCAGGAAGAAACGGCGCATGTCGGGATGGTTCACGAACTTGATGCCGAACATGTCGTACACCTCGCGCTCCTGGAAATCAGCCACCTTCCACAGGTCGCTCACCGTATGTATATAGCTGTTGTCGCGGTCGCCCGACGCCTCTACCTTCACCGACAGCATCTCCCAGTCGTGGGATGTCGACGTCAGATAGTACATCACGCCTAATTTCTCCTTCCAGTCCATGCCCACAACTGCGGTCAGGACATCGAAACCGAAATCATCCTTCAGTTTTTTGGCGAAGTCATGCCAATCCGGCTCCGCTACATTCACCTGCAGGCACTCTCCATCCTCGAATGTGGCCGCAGGATAAATTTTCTCTATCTTTTCTTTTAATTGGCTCATATCCGTTTATCCTATCTGCCCCTTCTCGTCGGGATGTTGTGCGAAAAAGTCCTCTATCTTCTCCTTGCGGTTAGCGCCGCCGAAGAATTTCTGCACCTTGATCTTGCGCTGCAGCTGCATCAGGCCGTAGAACATGGCCTCGGGACGCGGAGGACATCCGGGGATGTACACGTCCACCGGCAGAATCTTGTCCACGCCGGGCACCACGCAGTATGAGTTCTTGAACGGGCCGCCCGAAACGGCGCAGCCGCCGCATGCTATCACGTATTTAGGCTCGGCCAGCTGCTCGTACAGACGGCGCAGCGCCGGTGCCATGCGGTGTACGATGGTGCCCTGCACCATTATATAGTCTGCCTGACGGGGCGAGTTGCGGGCCACCTCAAATCCGAATCGGGCCATGTCGTAACGGGCGGCGCCCAGACACATGAACTCGATGGCGCAGCACGACGTGCCGAAGCACAGCGGCCACAACGAATTGGCACGACCCCAGTTGATCAGGTCGTCGAATGCCCCCACCATTACGTTTGCTCCTGTCGCGTTCAGCTCCTCGACCAACTTGTCAATGTAATCGTTGTTCTTGAAGTCCTCGCGCTTCATGCTTTTAATATGGTCTACTCCCATTTCAGCGCACCTTTACGCCAGGCGTATGCCAGGCCCATTATCAATACAAACATGAATATGCCGATGCAAAGTATTCCCGAAGGACCCATATCCTTCATCACCACGGACCAGGGATACAGGAACACCACCTCCACATCGAACAATAAAAACAAAATGGCGAAGATATAATATCCCGCCTTAAACTGTAGCATAGACGCACCGCGCGTCGGTATGCCGCACTCGTATGCCTCCGCCTTCTTCACCGAATATGAACGAGGCGATATCAATTTGGCAATAAGCAGCGCCGCAAACACCAGGGCAAGACCAGTAATCATGGCCGTGATGCTCAACGCTCCATTACCGATATGGCACAATAACTCCATATTGTGTTTATGATTAGTTAGTTACATGGTTTTAGACGCGCCCCCAACTTGCGCATCCCGTTACTTCTTGTGCAAAGTTACCCAAAATTTTTCACTCTGACAAATAAAAAAGCCGCTGTCCGCCTCGGGACATCGGCTTTTATATTCATCTTGTCTATACGGCACGAACGGTCTACTGCTTCCAGTCAGACATATTGAATCCCAACATACACAGTCCGTTGAATGTAACGGTATAGCCGTTGTCAAGCATAATGCGGCATTCGGCACGTGTCAGATCCTGCGACGAACTGTTCAGCTGCAGACGCTTCACTTTAATGGCAGGGACTTTCTCGCCTTCCTTCACAGTAATTGCCTCGGGGGTCACTTCCGAGCATTCCAGAACGAAACCGGCTGACCCGAATTTCACGGGAACGTTCTTTATGACATAGTTTACCGGAGTTTCGGTATTAAGATAGGAGACATTATAGAGGAATACGTCTGCTGTGTATGCTCCGGGCTTGTCCAGGTTCATCAGCACACGATACGAAGGCACCTGCGATTTCTGAACCTGCACCATATCGGCTGTCACTACATTTGTGGTACCGGTGAATATCATGTCTTTCCAGAAGGTCTTGACCTGATATTCGCCAATCTTGAACTGCGTTTCCGAATAGATGCGCGTGCGCGGATACACTATTGGATTCAGTTTAAGCTGAGCTCCCAGCACATCCTGCATAATAGAGTCGTTAAATGTGTTGGAACATGTAGTGAAATCTGCATATACATTGGTGATGGGCGTAGCTCCGGCCGGAGTGGCGTCGGCCGCCTCGCTCAGGTAAAAAGATGTCTGGGATTTGGCGCCAGACATACGGATGACCCCGTACACCATCGGCATTTCCGTTGTGCCGAAGTCTACCTTGTTGCCGCCTATAACCAGATCATCACTGTTCAGCATCAGGGTGTAGTTGTAATTGTCAGTGATGAACGTATAGTTGGTCAAAGTCACTGCTGCATCCTGATCAGGACCTATCACCAGCGAATACGACTCAAGCTTATACGTCGAGGTCGATGTAAAGTCCTGCTTGTTGTTACAGGATGTCGCCCCTATCAGGAGCGCCGCACTTGCAATAAGTGTGATTTTCTTCATAGTTATTTTTATCTTTGGTATATCTCACTATCAAACGCTGGATAGTGGCGGATATTGTCGTGGCACGTATGATAATATAGTCATCGCACGTCTGTTATCAGTCCTTCGCGGTTCTGCAGCACGCACGGAAACACCTCGCAGGCCTCCTTCACGAACAGCGAGTCATCATTATATCTTGACGAATAATGTCCTGTCAGCAACCGCTTGGCACCGGCGTCACGCGCCACTATGGCCGCCTGCCCGGCTGTGGAATGAAACCGTTCCCTGGCGTTGTCGGCGTTGTCGCGCAGATAGGTGGTCTCGTGAAACATCAGGTCCACCGGTCCGACCTTGGCCGCAAGCTCGGGCATATAAAGCGTGTCGGACAGGTGCGCGTACTTCCGTCCCGGCTCGGCGGGACTGGTCAGAATTTCGTTCGGTATAACAGTGCCGTCAGCCTTCACGAAGTCGGCACCCTCCTTTATCTCGCGCATCCTGAACACAGGCACACCGTGGAAGTCGCACATGTCGCGACGTATGTGGCGCAGCGGCTCGGCCTCCTCGAACACATACCCCACCGTCGGCACACGGTGCTTCAACGGAATGGTGCGTACACGCAGCGAGCCGGTGTCGAGTATCACCTTCTCCTCAGGCCTGATTATGTCATAATCCAGCTCGAACGACAGCTCACGGGCGAAGAATCCCAATATCTGCTCCAGTATCTCCTTCCCTTCCTTAAACGTATGTATGGTCAGCTTTCCCTCCTTGCCGCCGAGCGCCAGAGTCGAGACCAGCCCGGGAAGTCCCAATACATGGTCGCCGTGCAGATGGGTCAGAAAGATGTGGCGCAGACGCCCGAACTTCAGCCTCTGTTTCTGAAACTGAAGCTGCGCGCCTTCGCCGCAGTCCACCATATACAGTGTGCCCCGGTGTTCCACCACCGTCGACGACGGCTGATGCTTCACGGTCGGCTTGGCCGAACCGCATCCCAACGTATGTATCCTGAAGTCGCTCATTACTTGAACGTATCTATTCCTTTATTTGAACGTATATATTCTTCGGTTGCTTATTTCACATTGATTATCATTCCGGCGGAATGCGCCGTTATCACGGGGGCGTACTGGCTCTGAGCCTGTGCGATGCCGAGGCTGTACTCGCCGGCGCGGTCCACGTAGCATTCGTAGTTCAGCACATGCGTACCCTTGCCTAAGAAGGGTATGAACAGGTTGGTGCCTTCGTTGCGCACCTCGCGGTAATACCATACGCCGTCGGACGACGTGTAGCCCGACAACTGGCCGGCGGGTTCCAGACATGCACTGCGCGAATCCGTCACGGCCACGTAGTCCAGGTCGCGGTCACACTTTATGGTCAGCGTCACGCGCACCTTGTCGCCGGTCTTCAGATCGGCTATCTGCGCCTTGTTGCCGTCCATCGTATATATATTCTTGAATATGCTCAGCTGCGGTATGCTCTGATCCTTAACATCCTCGATCGGCGCCACATACTGGCTTATCACGCCGCCCCATGCCGGGCCTGCCGAATGCTTCTCTATCTTTATGTCACCCTTCTTAACCATGTCGGGTGTCAGGGTCATCGTGAAGCTGTCGGTCCGCTTTGCGCGCTTCGGCACGGCCACCTCCTTGCCCCCCACCGTAATGGTTGCGTTCTCGGATGGTACCGTCCAGTCACTGCCGCTGCTCAGCAACGCATGGATCACCTCGGCGGTGGCGCGGTTGTCGCTCCAGCTCTGCGTCTGCTTCGACATCAGCAGCCACTGACGCAGCCGGTCTACGGCCTCGGCCTCAGGCTGCACCTCGGTATAGGCTTCCAGCACCTGGGCTGTGGTGATGAGCGGATTCCAGCCCGACCATACGCCACGCAGGTTCTCGAAGCACATTCCCTTCTCCGGGCTTACCGTAGCAAACTGACGCAATGACTCCAATATATTGCCTGACAGCGCCTTATTGCCCGAACGATGCTCAAGTATCACGGCCACTGCCTTGTCGTATATGTCGAAGTTTTTCCACCCGTCGGCTATCTCTTTCATGGCCGCCTTGCGCATCTGGCCGAAATTGCCGGCGTCCTTCACATCAGGGAAGAAGCTCTTGACATACAGATAATTCAGCATTTGCGACACGCTGATATATTTGCGTTTGTTACGCTCCCATTCCTTTACCAACTCCTTGTCGGTGTACGCGAATGCCTTGGTCAGCATCGGCATGGAGTTGGCGGGCATGTATCCCATCCCCTTCAGCATGGCGAAATGCAGCAGGACGCGGGCCGTGATGAATTCCGACGTCGGCATATTGTCGCACCAGCTCCAGCCGCCGTCGTTGTTCTGCTTCTCGCGCAGCTTGGCCATAATTGCGTTTACCGCAGCCTCGGCCTCCTTGGTGTTGGTGTACTTTATCAGCGACTGCATCCGCATGGTCTCGTCCTTGGCATCGTTAACCCAGGGCGTGTTGTTGAGAGTCGTCACCTTCAGGTTCTGATCCTTCTCCAAGTGTGATACCAATGTGGAATCACCGGCGTTTTCGGGAGCGGCGAAAGTCTTCAGCGCTTCGCCGAGCAGCGGGAATTGCTTTATAAGGCCCGACGCTATGGCATTGCCGTACAGGGCGGCCACCTGCGACAGTATGTTGTCGGACTTTGGCGTCACTATATCGGGAAGTGCCGTGACGCACTCCCAAATGGGATTGCCGCAGTATTGCAGCGTCACGTTGGCGTCCTTGGCGTTCGCCGGAATATCTGCCTTGATTACCTGCTCGCCGGATCCGGCGTAGAAAGGCTTGGACTCTATCACGGGTGTACTGCTGGGCAGAACGGCCACATCCGTACCCTCGCCGTCGCGGTGGTTGCCGCCGATGGCGTATGCGCGGATCGTTACTGCCGACAGGTTGTCCGGCACATTATATTTTATCGTGACTGTACGCGATCCCGACGCCTTGGTTTCCTCGGCGCCGAAATCTTCGGCCACAAGCACGTTGCCCTCCGCATTCAATATCTCGATGCGTCCGGCCAACGGCAACGTCTCGCCGCTGTTGTTGAACAATGTGGCGCTCACCTCGGCCTTGTCGCCTGTGCGCAGGAAACGCGGCGCGTTCATCTGCACCATCACCTTCTTGGTGGCCACGGCCGTCAGCATCTTCACACCCCCGCGCATATACTTGTCGTAACCGGCTATCTGCAGCTGCCATGTTCCGTTGAACTGCGGCACGTCGAAGTCCAGCGTAGCCACGCCGTCGCCGTCGGTTGTCAACTCCGGCATAAAGAATGCCAACGGACACTCCACGGGACGTACTTCCTCCTCAGTGACGGCCGAACCTGCTCCGGCTTCGGTCACCTCGGCCTCGGCCAATTCCTCGTCGGCCGCCTCCTCCGTTATGACGCGGGCTGTCTGTTTCATTTTGACACCGGCACTTCTGCTCGATCGCAATTCTACGGGAGCGGCATCCATTTTCATCTCGTTTACTGCACCCATTGTGGCCTGAGGCACCACACAATCATAGAGCACCATGCCGCTTCCCCAGCGGTCGTACAGGCCGTAGCCGTACGTGTTGAGTTCCGGCATCACGAATCTGCCGTAATCCTTGCCGCCGAGCCGCGCATATTTATGGAAGTCAGTGGACCAGGAGCCGATCTGCCTCATATTTATCGAGGTGGCCGTGCTCCACGAACACATCGCAGCGGGATTGAACGACCATTGGAACGGTGCGATGGCGTTCAGCGCCTGGTTGCTCATCACGGCCATAACGGGACGGTTGGCCATAGTCTGGCCTCCGATCTTGAAGCCGAATTTCCACTGTTCCCTGGCGCCCGGCTCCAGTTTGTCGCGGAAGCTTTCGGTGCTGATTTCCACCTTCTCCTGCTGGAACGGCGGGATAACGACAACGTTACATACCTCGCCCTTCAGGTCATGCATTCCGGTAAAGTGCAGGAATATCCTTCGGTCGGCAGCCGGAGCATCGACTTTGACCGACGTCATGCCGTCAAAAACTTTCAGCCATTTGCGCTCCAGGGTCTTCTCGCCGTCATTTACCACACAGTATATGTAGCTGTCCTTGTAGCTGCTGCCAACCGGCACGCTCAGCGTCTTTTCGCCCTCGGCCATATAGTATGTGTACTCTGGTACCCACAATGCGGTCTCCACCGGCGGCTTCTTTTCATCGGCGCTCCAGACAATTACTGTAGTTGAATGATTGGGGCATTCATCCGTGTCCCTCATATCCTCGCTGAGCGAGAAGGTTATCTTATACTTACCGGGAATAATGGCATTTGTCCCGGGCACAAAAGCCCCCGGAGCAAACTCACCTTTCTCCACGGCGGTGCCTTTGGAGTCGGCGATGGTGTAATATATCTTCCTGTCGACGGGCTTGCCGGTCATGTCGCGCACGGTCACCGCTCCAAATTTCGCATCGGGTTCCGATTTAAATCTTTCCGGCACATTTGCATCGATGGTATAGGCCGCCGCCATGCTGAACATCGTGGCCGGTGCCTGACGGGTCTCGCCGGCGGCGTCGGTCACATCCACCTTAAGCGTAAACAGTCCCTTGGCATACGGTGTGCCTTTCAATGTCTCCGTTGGCAGTTCTATCACAAACTTACCGTCACCGTCCGTGGTGGTCGTTCCAGTGCACGATTGATTGCTCTCGGACATCCCCCACCACCAGCGCCACGGGCTGTACGTGACGGTGTATGCCACTTTCGCGCCGGCCACCGGCATCCCTGAATATGTGCTGGCGTCTCCTTCTATCTTCAGCACGTCGCCGAGCTTGAAGTTTTCGGCCACCTTGCCGGTCTCTACCTTGAATGTCGGGGTCTTGTAGTCGGCTACCTGTACGTTGGTTGCGGCCACAACCCTGCTGTCGGATACCAGCTGGATTGCATAACTGCCCAACAGCCCGTCGGTCGGCACACGGAACTCGCCCGTCAGTCGTCCGTATGTATCTGTAGTGCCGCGCACCGTATCAACAGGCTGATAGTTGGCATCACGCAACACTACCTCCATAGCCTTGCTTCCGGTCTCCTTCATGTCGTTGCCCTTTCGGACACCTGCCACGGCCACGAAACGCACAGTATCGCCGGGCTTATATATCGACAGATCGGTCAGCACCGTACCGAACGGCTGCTCTTTCACCTCCGAATTGCCTCGGCCGTACATCCAATACGACAAGTCGCAGAAGCTATCCCCTTTGCGCACGAATACCTTGCCGTTTTCCGACGGAAGCACCATGCATCCGTTGGAATCGGTTGTGAAATGTCTTGTCTCGGACGCGCCACGGTAGGTAGTTTTGGTCCAGGTCACTTTAACGCCCTGCACCGGCTGCTGCGTGCGGGCATCCACCACATACAGCCTCTTGACGTTATCGTTTATGTCCGTTTCTTCGAAATAGCTTATGTCGCTTACCAGCACGCGGCTACCCGACACGTCTTTCTGCGAATTGCGGATTATACCGGTTTCCTTGCCGGTAGTGCTTGCAAACAGCGCATAGTTGCCGGCTTTCATCAACGGCATCTTCACCTCGGCGGTCGACATGTCGGGAGCTGTACCCGTCAGCTTGACAGGCACGGTGGCTATGAGCTGGCCTTTCGTCCTGAAAGTATCGTAATTTATGTTGTTATCAGTCAACGTGTCGGGAAATTTATAGACCATGATATAAAAATCATAGACATTCATGCCCATCACCTTGCATTTCCATTCCTCACCGGGAATTACGGCCCGGGGATAGTTAAGGTTGACCACCTGCGACGTCAGCGTCTCGATGAAAGAACGCACCTCGCCATTGCCTCGCGCCGTGGGGAAAGCATTGTTGTAACGGGTGGCTATATCAAGGGCCTCGCGGTTCCGCTTGTTCCTGATTTCGTTGCCATCCTCTTTATCTTCGTCTATCCTGTCCTCGTCTATCCTTGTAAGATTGCGCAGATACGCGCCCACGAAATACGCTCCGTATGCAGTGTTGCCGTATTCCTTGTAGCAACGGTCCAGCCAGTTTTGTTTCTGTTCCCTGTTTTCGATATTCTGCCATACGCGGTAAGCGAACTCGGAGGCTAACTCTATGTTTCCTTTCTCTTTATTTACCTTCTCGCCCGCGCGCAGTAGTTTCTGCTGCAATTCCCCGCATTTCTGCGCTTCGGTCAGTTCCGTAATATCGCCGAATCTAAGCGGTTCGATTCTGTCGGCATATACATCAAGTTCCTGCGCACCGGCAAATCTCACGAAGTCGCTGACGGTCATCTTGGCGCCGATAGCGTCCTTGGTATTCTTCAATACACCGGCCACGTCGGCGATGCCGTAGTTTCCGGCTCCGGCCATATCCGCAGCGCGTTCCACGCATTGCTGCGTACGGATGGCGAACATATCCTTGCTCCAGGCCAGAACGTTATCGGGAAACCGGTCCAGCGGCAGTTTACGCTGGTTGAAGTCCCATTGGTTAGACTGATATATGCTGTTGTATAGTTGCGCCTGGACTATCAGCGACATGGCGTTCCAAGGCGCCGGCAAAGTGTTGGCCAGCGTGTCGAAACGAGCGATGTTGTCGTTCACGTTTCCCTCCGAGTTCACGAGACCGGAGGCCACGCTAAGCTGTATGGCTCCCTGCAGAGCCCTCTGTCCGTCACCGGCCTTCAGGGCCTTGGCATATTCGGCGCGGGCGTTCTTCATCACCGTCTCCGGATACGCGAAGTCCGGTACCGCGAATGTGTTTTTCATGGTCTTTCCCTGGTTATTCTTTTTCCCGCTCGTCTTGGTCGCTACAGGTCTTTTCTTGACAGGCGCCGCGTAAGCGTTCCCGCATACCGGTGCCGCCATTAAACAAAAAAAGGCGATCGTGGCGAACGCCTTTCTGATGTTGCTGTATGTTTTCATACCGAATTACAATTGGACCGCACAACGGTCAATTAATTCACTGGGTTATATACATTTGCACCTTCTCCGGATTATCTCGATAATCGGGATAATCGAGATAATCTCGAAGTAGATCTCGAGAATCCTGAAACAGATATGCTTCAGTTTATACGCTGTTTGGCGGCTTTTTGTTTTGTTGTGTGCATCTTCTGCCTGCGCTCCATGCGCATCTTCATCATGCGCTGGTTGAACGCGTCCTCGGCCTCCTTCATCTTGTACAGCTGCTTGGCGCTCAGAAACTTCTTGAACCGCTCGTTATAGTTCTTCTCTATTTCCGCGCCCTTTTCCTTAGCTTCATTCACGGCCTTTACGGCTGCCTCGTAATCGGCATCCGTGGCGGTCTTGTCGTTCTTCAGCTTCTTTTCCAATGCACGAGTCTCCCGGAACAGCTGCCAGCGTTCGCGGTCCATCTGCTCGTACAGCGGAGCGAACTTTTCCTTCTGCTCGTCAGTCAGTTCCATCTCCTGCGCTATGTACTTGGTCTTGAACTCCACCATTTCCTTGTGCATTTCCGCACGGCTTTTCTTAGGCTTGTCCTGTGCATAACCGGGCAGAACCCCCGCCAACAGCGTCATTATCAATATATAGACTATCTTCTTCATATCATTCCAGGTTCTGGTCCGCTGCGTCAGCCTCGTTGAAGGCCTCCACAAATTCGTTCATGTCCGTAAATTCTGAAAGCACGGCTTCTTCCGTCTCCATCGCGGACATCAGGCTTGTCGGTATGTACACGGCATCCTGTTCCACGGCTTTCTCCATCAGCTGCGCATACTGTTCGGGAGGATTGTCCAGGTTCAGCTCCCTGCTGGTCATCACGCGGCCGAATACATTCATCATCACCCATATTCCGATGAACATGGCAGCGAGATACACGTATGGTTTCAGCTTCTGCCAGCGCGTCATCTCCACATAGCGCTGCGCCTGAGGCAGTTCGGGCAACTTGCCTTCCACCTCCGTCATCATCTGCGCGAAATATCCTTCCGGCACCTTCCACGGGCCCTTACGCCCGAACCGCTCCAGAAGCAACTGTTCTTCCTTATTTATTTCTTTCCCCATCGTTCGTATTCTTTATATCATAAAGACTTTTCAAGGTCTTTTTGGTTTAATCAAAAAAAATTTTTTACTATTCGTGAACTATTCCCCACGGCTGATGTTATAGAGGTATAAGAAATCGTTTCATGATGTTAGGTTAGTTCGAAAAAGTATTATGAAAAACACTTGAAAGCGGCTGGTTGTGAAACCGGCCGCTTTCGTTGTATATATGCTGGTAATTGAACTTTCGCATGTTGAGATTATTAGATTATCATAGTCCGGAACTGATAGCACAAGCATATCGATACCTCGGAGAGGTTGTTTCTCAATAACCCCACGATGGCTGCAGGACTCGTCCTGACAGACTTCGTGGGGAGAACAGCCGTGTATCTCTCAGCTTGGTCGGAGACCATGCCGCTCGCCTTAGCATCGTCACATCTGGCAGTACAAAGACATGGTCTCCGACCAAGCTGTATCGTGCCGGTAGCCCCCACGAAGGCCAGTGCCAGCTGTAGCTGTCACCGCCCATCGTGGGGTTATTGAGAAACAGCCTCTCCGAGGCAAGCCGGTTCATTGAGTGAGGGAATTCAGGAAGTATCAGTATTTTTTTGTTAAATTTTCTTAGAAACTGACGTCAGCTCGATTTTTTTTAATAATTTTACAAGCTGAACCGGGAATACATAACCCGACATAGAGACTTTTACCGATAACGGATTGTGGCATACAAAGCACCCATAGATGAAGCCAGACTGGTGAGTGACCTCAAGGAGCCGTCGACGGCCCAGCAGGCATTCCGCACGCTGATGGAGACGTTCGGCGAGCAACTGTATTGGCTTATACGCAAGATGGTCGCGTCGCACGATGACGCAAACGACCTGGTGCAGCAATCGTTCATGAAGGTGTGGACCAACATCCACAATTTCCGCGGCGACGCCAAACTGTCGACGTGGCTTTACAAAATCGCGGTTAACGAAGCTATTAATTTTATAAATAAGGAAAAGCAGCGCAACAGCATCGTGGGTCCTGAGGATTCATACCTGATGTCCACCCTGGAAAGCGACCCCTATTTCGACGGCGACGAACTGCAGCTCAAACTCCAGAAGGCCATCCTGGCCCTGCCGGAGAAGCAACGGCTCGTTTTCAACATGCGTTATTACGACGAAATGAAGTATGAGGAGATTTCCGAAGTGCTCGGCACCTCGGTCGGCGCCCTCAAGGCATCGTACCATCATGCCCTGAAGAAGGTGACAGCCGCCATCGAGGCCGAGGACATTTAAAGCGCTGCAACTGATAGCAACCTGTTGTTTTTTTACTTAGCATCTGATTAATGAGCACACCTGACGTTCAGACTTCACAGTCTACCGTTTCAACCGCCGCGCCCCTGCGCCGTCTCGGCATCGGAGGCCTGTCGGCCATCGTTTTCAGCATGATGGTCGGCTCCGGCATTTTTAATATCCCGCAGAACATCGGCTCCGAAGCCGGTCTCGTCCCCTGCCTCGTGGCATGGATTGTCACGGCCGTGGCAATGCTGTCGCTGCTGTACACGTTCCGCCAGCTGTCAACGAAACGCCCCGAGCTTAACGCCGGCATCTACCAGTACGCACTGGCCGGATTCGGCAACTACGCCGGATTCAACATGGCCTGGGGTTACTGGCTGTGCGTATGTTTTGCCAACATCGCCTACGCCGTGATGCTCAACGACAGTTTCGGCGCCTTCATTCCCGTTTTGCTTGACCACGGCCGGGGCCTCGCCATATTCGGATCGCTGCTGATATGGCTCATGTACTTCCTGGTGGTCAACGGCATGAAGACGGCCAAGCTGCTGAACAACATCATGACCGTGTTCAAACTGATTCCCATAGTGCTTATCATCGTGCTGCTGTTCATCTACTGCAACATGCCTACTATCGAATCCAACCTGTCCGACACAGGCGCCGGCACTCCCTTCTGGAGCCAGGTGCGCAACTCCATGATGGTGACCCTGTGGTGCTTCATCGGCATCGAGGGCGCCGTGATGATGTCGGCGCGCGCCAAACGCCCCAAGGACGTGAGCCGCGCCGGCGTGCTCGGTTTCTTCTCGGCCTGGATTCTCTATGTGGGTGTCTCGGTACTGGCTTTCGGCATACTGTCGCGCGCCGGACTGTCATACCTTAAGGATCCTTCGGTGGCCTATCTGCTGCGGGGTGTGTCGGGCGACTGGGCCTATTGGTTCGTCATCGTATCGGTCATAATCTCCGTACTCGGGTCCTGGGTGTCATGGACATTAGTGTGCGCGCAGGTTCCTATGGAAGCGGCCCAGGTCGGAATCCTCCCGTCCGTGTTCAGGAAACTGAACCGTCATGCCATGCCGGCGTTCGGACTCCGCGTGTCCAGCATAGCCATGAACATCTTCCTGTTCATCGTCATCATGTCCGACGACGTCTATATGGCGGCTCTGAACATCACCGGCATGATGATTCTGCCCTGTTATCTGTTCAGCGCCCTGTATCTATTCAAGCTGGGACTGCACAAGGCCAACGGTCTGCGCCACACCATTCCCGTGGCATTGCTCTGCATCCTGTCGTGCCTCTGGATGCTCTATTCCTCAGGTCCCGGGCTTATGGCCACCTCGATATTCTACGTGGCCGGCACATTCTATTACTTCAAGTGCGGCCACGAGAAGAACCGCTACCTCGGCGTCCGGCTCCCCTGGTCACAGTCGTGGCGCCATCATTTCACCATCCCCGAGCTCTGGGTGTTCATCCTCCTCTGCCTCATGGCCCTCGCCTCCATCATCCTCATCGCCACCGGCATCCTCACATTCTAACCGAAATCGGGATTAATCCTGATTATCCCGATTCATCTCGATTCTCCCGATTAATCCTGATTAATCCCGATAAAAAAAGCAGGACCCGCCAGCGTTCATTGGCGGGTCCTGCTTTTATCTTAACTTTCTAAACTTTTTCAACTCTTTAAACTCCCACTTACTCCCCTTCCTTCTCGCGCGAGAAGATGTGGCGCAGCTTCGAGAAGATGCGGTCGGAAGTCGACTTGGTGGGCACGATGTTCGGTGCGTCCTTCAGGCTTTCGATGGCCGCCTTCTCGGTGTCGGTCAGATTCTCGGGCACATAGACCATCACGTTGACCAACAGGTCGCCTACATGGCTGGAGTTCATCTTCGGGAGTCCCTTGCCGCGAAGTCTCAGCACCTTGCCGGGCTGCGTTCCGGGGGCTATCTTCAGGCGTGCGCGTCCATCGATGGTCGGCACTTCGGCCTGACCGCCCAACGCTGCCGTCGGGAAGTCCAGCATCAGGTTATAGATCAGATCGCTCTCGTCGCGTATCAGCTCGGGGTCCTTCTCCTCCTGTATCTTGATCAGCAGGTCGCCGTTCACGCCGCCACCACGCGGGGCGTTGCCCTTGCCGCGCAACGTCAGCACCATGCCGTCCTCCACGCCGGCGGGGATATGGAAGCTCACTATCTCCTCCTTCTTCTCCACGCCCGTGCCGTTGCAGTACTGGCACTTCTCGGTTACGATCTTCCCCTCGCCGTTACATTCGGGACATACGGCTTGGCTCTGCATCGCGCCCATGAAGGTCTGCTGCACGGTGGTGACATAACCCGAGCCGTTGCATCGCGGACACGTATGGAACGCCGTGCCGTCCTTGGCGCCGGTGCCTTTGCAGTGGGGACATGCCACCTGCATCGGAATCTTCAGCTTCTTGTCCACGCCCTCCTTGATGTCCTTCAGCGTCACCTTGACGGTGATGCGCAGGTCGGTGCCCTTGTTGACGTGACGACGCGGACGTGCGCCCGCAGCACCGCCGAAGCCGCCGAAGTCAGCGCCGCCGAAATGTCCGCCGAAAATGTCGCCGAAGTGGGCGAAGATATCCTCCATCGACATTCCGCCGCCGAAACCGCCATAGCCGGCTCCTCCGCCACCGAAGCCCTGCGGGCCCATCGAGTGGCCGAATTTGTCGTACTTGGCGCGCTTCTCCGTATCGCTCAACACGTCGTAGGCTTCCGCGGCCTCCTTGAATTTCTCCTCGGCAGCCTTGTCGCCCGGATTGCGGTCAGGATGGTACTTGACCGCCATCTTGCGATACGCTTTCTTTATTTCTTCCGGGGTAGCGTCCTTGCTGACGCCAAGCACCTCGTAATAATCTCTTTTCTCGTCTGCCATAATTCCGGCTCCTTGTTTCTTACTGTCCGACGGCTACCTTAGCGTGGCGCAGCACTTTATCGTTTATAGTATATCCCTTTTCAACGGTGTCTATCACCATGCCCTTCTGGTCGTCGGACTGTGCGGGCACCATGGCTATGGCCTCGGCCTTGTCGGCGTCGAACGGATTGCCGGTGGTTTCCATCTCCTTCACTCCGTTCTGCTCCATGTATTTCTTCAGCTTCTTGTATATCAGCTCCATCCCCTCGCGCAGCGTCTTGGGGTCGGTGCTGTCGTCGCTGTGAGCCAATGCGCGCTCCATGTCGTCAACCACGGGCAGCAGCCCCTTGAAGGCCGATTCGGCGGCGTTCTTTATCAGTTCGGATTTCTCCTTCAGCGTGCGCTTACGGAAATTGTCGAACTCGGCACGGAGATACAGCTCGTCGTTCTTGGCCTTGTCCAGTTTACCCTTGAGTTCGTCCACTTCCTTCCTGAGCTTCGCTTCCTCGCTCAATTCCTCGTCGGCGCCTTCGGCCACGACGTTCCCGGCCTCCTGTTCCTCGGCCGGTGTGCTGTTCACTTCGTCTACAACCACGTCGTTTTCAGGCGCTTCCTGTGCATTCTTATTTGTAGTGTTTTCTTCCATATTCCTTTGACCCGTTCCGGGATGTTGCGTGCCGTTATCGTGATGACGGCGCTTCTTATTATGTCTCATACCTTACAAATTTAATGCCAATAAATGTTAATTACGGACTCTACGCAACAATTTATCGACTTTTTGCAACCCGGCTGTGATATTTCTACCCCTTCGACAGGAATGCGACCGGGATATGAACGGCTTCACAATCAGGTCCCTCACATTTTTAACAAGTATGAAGCCTCGATAGTTCCGTCATGCATAAATTCGCGTCTTGCCGTCGCGGCAAGCTCGCGGTCGGTGAATATGCCGTATATCGACGAGCCGCTTCCGCTCATCGACGCATATTTCGCTCCCGTATCATACAGTCTGCGCTTGATGGCCGGCAGTTCGGGATGTGCGGGAAACACACTCGCCTCGAAGTCGTTGACGGCCACCGATCTGTAATCATCCAAGGGCTTGCCCGCCAACTTTCGCAGATCTGTTTCCGACGGTCGGCAATGTATTCCGGCAAACGCCTCCTTGGTCGATATGTAAATTCTCGGCTTTATTATCGTGATCCAGCATCCGGTCAGGTCAACGCCCGGCGCCGGCTCCAGCAGTTCGCCGATACCTTCGGCATACATCGGCCGGTTGTAAATGAAAAAGGGACAGTCGGCACCCAACCGCGGAGCCAACCGCGCCAACGTCTCGTCATCGGCACGGATGTCGAGTTCCGACAGTCCCTTTAGCGTAAAGGCGGCGTCCGCGCTACCCCCTCCAAGTCCGGCGCCGTCCGGCAGATGCTTCTCCAGCACTATCCGCGCTCCGAATCCGGGCGTGGCCAGTTCGTCAAAATATAGCTTGGCAGCTTTGTAAACAAGATTCTTTTCAAGCGGACAGTCTATGGTTCTGCCCCGCATTTCGACACTGAATCCCGGCGTGTCGACAGGAGTTATCTCCAACACATCGCCGAACGATTCGGGATTCTCCGCGCTCCCGGCATAAACGCCTACCGGATAGAACAGTGTCTCCAGATTATGGTAACCGTCCGGGCGCTTGCCGACCACACGGAGGCCGATGTTGATCTTTGCGTTTACGAACCGGATCATTTCGCCTCGTCCTCAATCAATTCGAATCCGAATTCCTGACCCTTTCTGATCATAGGCACGCCCTCCTTCATCCACTTGGGCATCGGGTCGTCCTTCAGATAATGGTCGAAGAATTGCTGCAGTCTCTTTGTGATGTCCTTGCGGTTCTTGCGCGCCTTGATGTTGTGGCTTTCGCCGTTATATTGCAGCATCCACACGGGTTTCTGCAGGCGTCGCAGGGCCATGAACATCTCTATGCCCTGGTACCATGGCACTGCGCCGTCGTTGTCGTTGTGCATTATCAGCAGCGGTGTGTTTACGCGGTTGGCGTAGAACACCGGCGAGTTGGCTATGTACTGCTGGGTCTTGTCCCACAGATTGCCGCCGATACGGCTCTGGCCCTGCTCGTACTGGGCCTGACGGGAGTCGCCCGACTCCCAGCGGATACCGCCGTAGGCCGACGTCATGTTCGACACCGGCGCGCCCGACCCGGCGCAGGCAAACATATTGGTACGTGTCACTAAGAACGCAGTCTGATAACCGCCCCAGCTCTGGCCGTCGATGCCTACCTTGTCCTTGTTGATCCAGGGATAGCGGCGGCACATCTCCTCCACACCGCTGCACACGTAATTGTAGGCGTCCTCGCCGGGGCGTCCTGAGGTATAATGGATGTCGGGCACGAACACCACATATCCCCGGCTGACATAAAAGCCATAGTTCACCCAGCTCCACGAGGGCTGCATGGTGTAGTGGCTGTACAGGTCCTCCGTACCGGTCTCGTAGAACACGCACAGCATCGGGTATTGCTTGGAGGTGTCGAGGTCATCTGGCACGTAGAGCACTCCTTCGGTCGGCTTGCCGTCGTAGGCATGCCATTTCACAAGCCGCGCCGTGCCCCACTTCACGTCCTTGAGCTGGTCGCTGACCTGCGTCAGCTTCTGCGCTTTCTCAAAAGCCGTTCCTTTGCTCAGCCATACTTCGGGAATCTCGGAGAAATTGCCGCGCGTCCAGGTATAGACCGGAGCGTCCTTGGCCTTGCGCACATAGCTGTATTCATGGCCGTCCAACACCTCAAAGTGCGGCGTGTCATTCTTGCCGTAGCGCATCCAGCCCAGGCCGTAGTAATGATCCTTGTAATCGTACAGCGACAGTGTCATCACGTCGCCGTCGCTGAGATAGCGGTGCTCGGGATCCAATTCCTTGTAACGTATCCGCACTCCGTCGGCTTCTCCTTTCCCTTTGGTCAGGTTCACTGGCTTGGCCTCCCCTTTCGGGTCGAGGCTCCAGATGTCACACTTGCCGTAAACCAAGAATCGGCCGTCATCCTTGCTCCAGCCGGCGCTGCCCCAGGCCATCGAGGGCGATGGATGCTCGTCCAGCGTGTCCCACAGCGGCTCGGGCACATCCTTGCCTGCATCGACCGTGCGGTTGTTCTTTATGTCGTAAACGTTCCATGTGCGGTTGTCGAACCATGCCACGTAGTTGCCGCAGGGCGACAGTTGAGGCTGCTGGTCTAACATGAACTTGCCCACCTCGCGCTTCTCGCCGGTGTTCACGTTCATCACATACATTCGCGTGGGCACGAAGTAATTCCACTGCTCGCTGACTACGGATTCATTGCGGTCCACCACCAACACCCAGTCGCTGTCCCAGCGGTCGCCGGGTTCGACTGTCTCCAGCAGGTTGTCGGTCAGCAGAGTCTGCTTGCCGTTGTCAAGGTCAACTACAACCGGATACGACACCTTTTTGATGTCGTCAAGGTTATGTTTCTCCTGCGGCGGAGTCATGGGTGCGTCCCAGCGCCAGATGTCGAGCTTACCTGTCTCGAAGTCATAGATTGTTGTGTCGTCGGGCGCTATTACGGGCGCCACGCCTCCTATCAGCCGTTTGCCGTTATGCGAGAACTTGGGTTCGGTGTATTCGTTAGGCCGAAGCACATTGCCCTGGCGGTCCTTATAATTCAATATGATTTCTCGGGAGCTGCGCATCTCGTGGCGAAGGTCGCTCACGAATATCTTCACGTCCTTGGTGCCGCTTTTCACGGTATCATCGCTGCAGGTATAGGCAAGTTTCTCGCCGGCATAGTCCAATACGGGCGTACCGTAAAATTTCTTGTCACGGTCTATCAGCACATAGCTTGTGTCCGGAAAGAAAACCATCCCGACGCTATTGGTGGCCAGAGTGTCCTTCTCCGGTTTCTCTATGCTCAGGGCCAATTTACCTCCGTCGCGCGAGAACACGAAGTCCTTCACGTACTTGATGGCGCGCTTCTGACCCGTCTCCATGTCGTACATCACGACGGGACGGTTTATATCCTTGTCTTTTAATTCCTTGGGTTTGATGTAGGCGGTATCGGCCGACACCCAGGCCACCCAGTCGCCGCCATCGCGTCCCAACTTATAGCTCTTGACGTCAGCCACCTTCTCGACCTTCAGCGTCTCCAGGTCGACCATTGCCAGGGAGTCGGTCGGCATCTCATGGTCTTTCTTCTTGGCTATCTTGGCTTTGCGGGTCTTGGCATACTGAGGTTTGATCAACGCCACGCCATATTTGCCGTCGGCGGTAAACTGAGGCTTGTAGCCGCGCGGTATCTTCACGCTTTTGCCGGTCTTCACGTTGCGGAAGTACAGCTCGCCGTCACCCTCCTGCGGATTGACTGCGTATGTCACCCATGCGCCGTCACGGCTCACGCTGTAGTTGGTCACACCCTTCCAGTTATCGAAATCATCGTGGCCCAGTGCCCTCTTTTCGGCACCGGCTCCGAAAGCCATAGCTGCCACTGCCGCCATCGCCGCAGTTGTTATTATTGTCCGCCTCATCTCTACCCTTATTTATTCACGTTCGCATGTTGGAATTATAAATAACTGTCTCTCACAGAACTGGCGGTAAAAGCAAGCTTTCACCTTGCACTGAACTTACAGAACTGACACAGAACAATCTATTATACATTTGTAGCACTTTTGCCTTTACACGGATCCTGCTGACGCAGGTGTCAGAACTTACTCAGAATGCTTCTGTGATAATTCCCTTTGCCGTCAACGACGGCTCTGTGTTATGGCCGAGTCTGGACCAAAGCGGCGCATGAGAAAAAGTTCTGTGCCGTTCTGTCAGTTCTGTGCGGATGTGTAGCATCCGAATAGTTCTGTGAGCTTAATTTCGTTTAATTCCATATCATATAACTTGCGAAACCTGAGCTATTTATACTATTCTCTTAACTTTCTAAACTTTCTCAACTCTTTCAACTTCCATCAATTACACCTTGTGCAGCTGATGTCCCATCCTTTCCTTCTTGGTCCTCATGTAGAACCGGTTGTACTCGTTGGGTTCTATCTCTAACGGAATTATCTCCGTAATCTCCAGCCCGTAGCCGTCCAGTCCGATACGCTTCATCGGGTTGTTGGTCATCAGCTTCATTTTCCGTATGCCTAACGAATGCAGGATGTTGGCTCCCACTCCGTAGTCGCGTTCGTCGGCCTTGTGTCCCAGGTGCAGGTTGGCGTCTACGGTGTCCATGCCGTTTTCCTGCAGCTTGTAGGCCCGGATCTTCTCCATCAGACCGATGCCGCGTCCCTCCTGATTGAGGTATATCACGGCACCTCGGCCCTCACGGTCGATGGCCTGCATCGCCTTGTGCAGTTGCTCGCCGCATTCGCAGCGCATAGAGCCGAATATATCGCCCGTGGCGCAGCTGGAATGCACGCGCACTAATACGGGTTCGTCGCCCGTCACGTCACCTTTGATCAGGGCCACATGCTCCAGACCGTTGTCTTTCTGACGGAAGGGTATCAGGTGGAAATGTCCGTAGGCGGTGGGAAGGTCCACTTCCTCGCCGCGCTCTACCAACGAGTCGTTCTGCAGACGGTATGCTATCAGATCGGCGATGCTGACCAACTTCAGTCCCCATTCGTCGGCATACTTGCGCAGCTCGGGGAGACGGGCCATTGTGCCGTCCTCGTTCATTATCTCCATCAGCACGCCGGCGGGTTCAAGTCCTGCCAGACGGCACAGATCCACTGCGGCCTCGGTATGTCCGGCGCGCTGCAGCACGCCTCGATCCTGGGCATACAGCGGATTGACATGTCCCGGGCGTCCGAAGGTCTCAGGCACCGATGCGGGATCGGCCAGGGCGCGCAGCGTGGCGCTACGGTCGGCTGCACTCACGCCGGTGGAGCACCCTTCCAGCTTGTCAACGGTCACGGTAAACGGCGTGCCGAGCATCGAGGTGTTGTCCTCCACCTGCTTCTCCAGTTTCAGTTCGCGGCAACGCTCCTGAGTGATGGGCGCGCACAGCACGCCGCGGGCGTTCTTCAGCATGAAGTTCACGTCCTCGGGCGTGATCTTCTCGGCGGCCATGATCAGGTCTCCTTCGTTCTCGCGGTCCTCGTCGTCCACCACTATCACCATTTTGCCGTTGCGGAAATCCTCAATGGCGTCCTCTATCCTGTCCAGTATTATCTTATTGTCCATGTTGATTCTGAGTCTTCTGTCTGGTTTTACCTTAATCTATTATCTTACTGTTCCTGCGTTTTCTTACGGAAGAAGCTGAAGTTCACGCTGCCGTATTCCCGTTTCTCGGTAAATTCGGGCATCTCGCTGAAATCGAACTTCGAGGAATGCTCTACTATCACCAATGCTCCGGGTTTTGCTGCGCTCGATCCGAGTATCAGGCCGGGTATCTCGCCGAAACGCGGATGATCATACGGCGGGTCGGCAAACACCACGTCATATTCACCGCGAGGCCTTTCCAGATAGCGGAACACGTCGCCTCGGAACAGCCGCAACGTCTTGTCGCCTAATTTCTCCTGCACCGACAGGATGAACCGGGCCTGCACGGGTGCCTCCTCCACGGCTGTAACCAGACGCGCGCCGCGCGACACGAATTCCCACGATATCGCTCCGGTACCGGCAAACAGGTCCAGCACCGCCATATCCTCTATCTCGCCACGGTTCTCAAGCACATTGAACAGGTTCTCGCGCGCAAAGTCCGTAGTAGGACGCGCCGTGATGTTCTTCGGCACGTCAAACCGACGGCGGCCATATTTCCCTCTTATTATCCTCATCCTGTCTTTCTTATTTCTACCTTACCTCGTCACTTATCACTACTTCTCGCTTCTCATCAGCAGCGACGCCACAAGCGACATACCCGTCTTGGAGGCTATGCCGGGCACTAACGTTTTCATCACATACGCCACGTCGCCGCGCAACGCCTGCATCAGCGCGTTCTTCTCGTCGCGCATTCCGGACAGACTGACATGCACTCCCTTCGGGTCGATGTCGTACACGTCCAACAGATTAAACAGATGATAACGTATATCTTCCTGCGCGCGCCATTCGTGACTCACGGCCATCAGCAGCTTCGTGCCGTCGAACACCACGAAATCGGCCAATCCCTTGCGGATGTCTATGTACACGCGGGGCATGTCCACCACCCTGTCGCACAGGCGTTTCACCAATACCGACTGGTGGCAGCGTATCCGTGCGCCGGGGAACGTGCGCTGCAGGAATGCCTGCAGACCCGGCACGAGGGTGTAGGCGCACACCTTGCCGTCCACGTAGTCCTGCATTATGTCCTCCTCGGCGGCTTCGTACACGGCGTTATATATCTTCTCCACGGTAGGCGTCTCGTCGTCGGAATCCGATTCCTCTCCCTTTTCCACTATTTTTTCGGGAATCCATAACGCCTTGGATGTCTCTATCGCGATGTCGGCGGCAAAGTCGTCGAGTAGCTGAGGATGGTCGTACACCGCACTCTCCACGCGTTCCAGCAAGGTCGACGTGTCGCCGTCCCATTCCTCGCGAAACAGTATCTCGACCTCGTCCATCGGATTTTCCACATTGCGCAGATATGTCTCGATGCCTCCGGCACCGATCACCATCACCAATCGCCAATCCGACGGGTCTCCTATGCGTATCGCCCTATAGCCGCTATTCGTTTCTTCCATTTCATTTCGGGCCATTTTGAACCCGTTGTGCAAATTTACGAAATTTTCGCCATTTTTTTGCCATCCACAGCGTAAAAGGTTGCCAGCCATGCGCCGCGAAGCACCAAGTAGGCCTCAAAAGCCAGCCAGAGCATGGCCGTTCCGTCCTGCTTCAGTCCGTTCACACCTGTTATTGCATAAAACAATGCCATGCCGGCTATCGCCGACCACATCATGGCGCCGGTGCGCCCCAACCCGATATATATGCCGTCGAATATGAAGGCCAATACGGTCAGCGGCGGCAACAGCATCACGAACACCTTCAGATGCTCCATACGCTCGACAACCACGCTTTTATCCGTCAGCAATCCCGTGATCTGCGGAGTGAACAGCGCATATACCGTGAAGAAAATCACGGCCATCCATGCTCCCCATTTCAGCAACGCGCGCACACTGCGCCCTATCATACCAATATCCCCCGCGCCATGATATTTTCCCACCAGTCCCTCGCCGGCAAAGGCGAATCCGTCCATAAAATAGCTGAACAGCAGAAAGAACTGCATCATCACGGCATTGGCGGCTAACGAAACCACTCCCATCCGTGCGCTGTATGCCGTCATGGACAGCGACACGGCCATGATGCACGCCGACCGTACGAACAGATAGCCGTTCATCCCGAACAGCTCCTGCCAGGCCACGCGCCCGTCGCGATGCTCCGTCAGCTGCCGTAACACCCCGTTCCTGCCGCGAACCCAGTTCAGGCATACTACAACGGCTGCCACACATCCCATCCAGTTGGAAACGGTCGTACCCATGGCAACGCCTCGCACGCCGTAGCCCAACACGAGTCCCAACAGCACGTTCAGCGTCACATTCACCACGTTCACTCCAATTGCTATCCACATCGGCACGCGGGTGTCCTGCAGTCCGATAAACCACCCGGTCAACGTCATTATCACCAATTGGGGCGCCACGCCCCATACGCATATCCTGTAATATTGCCGCGTCAGTTCCTGCACGTCTCCGTCAGGCTTCATCAGTGCCATCAGGGCATCCCATAGCGGCCCTTGCGCCACCAATACCAGAACGCCGACTACGCACGCGGACACAAGACTCTTGCAAAGGATGTCGAGACAGCGTCCGCGGTTGCGCGCGCCGTATGCCTGCGCCACGAGCCCCGTAGTGCCCATGCGCAGAAAACCGAATAGCCAGCAAAACACATTGATCATCATGGAGCCGACGGATATGGCTCCGATTGCCGCCACCTCGGGCAGATGTCCGGCCACGGCCGTGTCGCACAGCCCCAACAGCGGTACGGTGATGTTGCTTATTATCGCAGGGAGGGCCAGGGCGAGTATCTGACGGTTCAGATCCGGCTCCCGTTTAGCATAAGCCTTTGTCATTTCCTGACCTTGAGATGTTGCGTTTTCTTTTACGCGTGCATCTCGCCCACAAGCGGTATCTCCATCAGCCGCTTCACTTCCTCACGGTCATAACCCTGGCCGAACAGGAACATCAGCTTCGTTATCGCGGCCTCGCTTGTAAGGTCCTTGCCCGAGATCACGCCGGCGCGGCGCAGTCCCTCTCCGGTCTCGTAGCGGTACGGATCCACCATGCCGTTGTGGCATTGCGTCACGTTCACTATCACAAGGCCACGGTCCACCGCCTCCTTCAGAGTGTTGATAAACCAGTCGTCGGTCGGAGCGTTGCCGGCTCCGAAGGTCTTCAGCACCACTCCGCGCAGGTCCGGAGCCTCAAGCATATAACGCATTATCGACTCGTTCAGTCCGGGGAACAGGCTGAGGTATATCACATGCGGATCGATACCGTAATGCACTGTCAGCGGTTTGTCCTCACGTGGACGCCACAGCACATCCCTGCGGAAACTGATGCCTAAGCCTATCTTGGCCAGGCGCGGGAAATTGTTGCTCTTGAAGGCGTTGAAGTTGTCGGCCGAGTATTTGGTGCTACGGTTGCCGCGCCACAGATAGTTTTCAAACAGAATGCACACTTCCTGTATCATCGGCTCTCCCTCGGGAGTCCGCTCGGCGGCCACCTGCAGCGACGTGATCAGATTTTCCTCCCCATCGGTACGGACCTCACCGATGGGGAGCTGGCTGCCTGTGATCACCACAGGCTTACGCAGATTTTCCAGCATGAAGCTCATCATCGATGCGGTATAGGCCATTGTGTCGGTGCCGTGAAGCACCACATAGCCGTCATACTGGTCGTACGTGTCCTCGATAATGTGCGCCATCGTCACCCAATGGTTCGGATTGATGGCCGAAGAATCCACCGGAACGTCAAACTGATAATAATCGATATTGAAATCCAGACGCCGCAGTTTGGGAACGTTTTCAATCAGATTCGCGAAATTGTAAGGCTCGAGACGGCCGGTCGCGGGATTCTCGGTCATGCCGATGGTTCCGCCCGTGTAGATTATGAGGATGCGCGGTTTCGTAATGCCATTGCTTTCCTCAACACGAGTCAAAGTCCCGATTGTTCCCGTCAAATCACTGCTTCGCTCCATATCCCTGACGTTGATTATCCGTTTAAAATGCAAAGCTAATAAATTCCCGCCATAAATGCAAATCTAACTGGAGGGGCGGTGTCCGCACCGCCCGCATATTGATGACGTGGACGTCGTCACTCCAGTCCGACCACTGGGATGGCGACGTCCACGTCGCCAATTATAAGAATCTTCACGTCGCCAAACAAAAAGAAGGGTACCTTTCGGCACCCTTCCTTCATATTATCTTGAAGTTATGTATCAGAGCATCACCTTCTGGCTCTTGCCGCCCTTAACAACGATGTACAGGCCCTTTACGGGATTCTCTACGCGAACGCCCTGCAGGTTGTAGTAAACAGCCTCGCCGTTGTTCTCGACTGCGATGTTTGCTACGCCGCTGTTGTCACCCTTGACATACAGCATGGGGAGAGTCGAGTCCTCACGGTCTGTCGGACACATCTCATAGTTACTCTGGTAGGTCTTACCGCAAAGATATACTTCCTTGCCGTCTGCTGATTTTACTGTGTTAGCAATCTTAACCTTTCCGTCGACCATGGTTACAGTCCAATAGCAGTTTATCTCGGCATCATCAGCGTTATCGGCCTTATTGAACGACCAGTAGCCGGACTTCCAGCCCATGAAACGACCGTAGCAGTCCTTGATGGTATATCCCTTGTCTGTGGAAGCAAGTGTAAAGATAGCCTCTTTCGACACCTTCATCTCATCAGCCGGAGTAGCAGCGACAGCCATCCAGTAACCGTAGTTAGCCGTTTCTGCGAAAGTCTCTACATAACCCTCGTTGAATACGAAAGCAACTTCACCTGCTGCAACCTCTGTAGCCTTCTTTACAGTGATATCACCTGCGGGAGGATTAGGAGTCTCGCCAGCCTCGGTGCTGATTACGAACTTATCCCATTTAACAGTAGCCGTAGCAGTGAAGGTACATGTAGTGGTCTTCTCGCCGTTGTATACGACTGTTTGTGTCGTCTTCTCGTAGCCCACTATGCTTGCAAACTCCTTGCCTGCGGGAGCGGTTATGGTCATAGTGTTTCCTGCATACAGACGGATATTTATTACACCATTGGGATTTGTTGACATAGCAAAATAATATGCCGGATCTGTTTTACCTTCGGCACCTTTTGCAAACGTGAACGAGTAGTCACCTATCTTCAGCGACTGAAGCGGCTGGAAGTGACGTGCTGCGCCGTTATCTTTGTCTCCATTAGTTCCTTTCGGTCGCTCAGGAACGTCAGTACCCTGGATGTCGGTTGCATCCTTGGCTTCAAGGGTGACATCGGCAGCATACGATGCGAAACCGCACATTGCCACCGTTGCGAGTGTGAGTAAAAGTTTCTTCATAATTTTGTATTTAGGTTTGTATTAGTATTTCCGTTGTCATCTATTATATCATAGTATTGTTCAGATTGTTGAATAATGCTTGACACTATAGACTCATTTCAGTTCACAAAATTAAGAAAAAAAAGCCTAAGCCCCAACTAAATTGTGTTAAAATAATGCTAATTACCAAAGTAGCCGGTCTGCCGGCGTTTCATCCAGGCGATTTGTCCAGGTGTTTTGTGAGACAGTAGCACCTTAGTGGCGCGGGCACTCTATTGAACAAGCGTCTTAATGCCTCGGAGAGGCTGCTTCTCATTAACCCCACGATGGCTGGAGGGTGCGTAACAATCCGACAGCCTTCGTGGGGAGCATCCGAATGCAGGACAGCTTGGTCGGAGACCATGTCGCTCGCCTTCCGCCATTGCGACTCCGTGACAGTACAGAGACATGGTCTCCGACCAAGCGTTGTCGCGTTGGAGAATCCCCACGAAGGTCGGTGCCAGCTGTCGCTGTCGCCGCCCATCGTGGGGTTAACGAGAAACAGCCTCTCCGAGGCAAGACTTTCGAAGCTCGTCATCGCTCTGTAAGGCTTAACTTCTCTTATAACAGATAAGGCACAGCCTTGGGACAAAATTTCGACAGGAGAACAGGAGAACAGGAGCCATGCGACTGGGATGACGACGTCCACGTCGTCAATTTGTCACTGCATCGATGTGGCGAGCGGTGTCCACACCGCCCCTCCAGTACCGGCTGCTCCTGTTCTACTGTTCTCCTGTCTAAATTAATATTTCCCTGTCTAAATTTCTGTCCAGTCTACATTTCTGCTCTCCTGTCTAAATTTCTCACGAGCTCAGATAGCCTGCGTCACAATACAAAAGACCGTACCCTTGTCTAAAGGCCGTGCGTTTGGACATAAAAAAAAGGGACTCATTTCTGAGTCCCTTCCTGTCAAAGTGGCGATTACCTACTCTTCCGCTTTCGCAGTACCATCGGCGTGATAAGGTTTAACTTCTCTGTTCGGAATGGGAAGAGGTGGAGCCCTTATGCTATCATCACCTTAGTCTCTTTGTCTGCTTCTTCCTTCAGACTCTGTGTCGCGCCTTCAGGTGTCGGCTTCCGCGGCCTCTGCCGCTGTGTTGCTTGGTTGCGGCGCGGAGATTCATCTCCGCTTCCGTGATATCTTCAGAGTGACCCGGCCGGAACGAGAAGACTCGACAGAAACCAGTGCCTTCACACTTATCATAGTCGTTTCCTTGTTGTATTGATAACTTGCGTTTCAATGCTGTACTCGGAACTTCGGGCAATTAGTACCGCTCGGCTGAACGCGTCACCACGCTTACACCTGCGGCCTATCGACGTCGTCGTCTTCAACGGCCCTCAGCGAGATCTTATCTCGGAGCCGGCTTCGTGCTTAGATGCTTTCAGCACTTATCCAATCCAGACGCGGCTACCCGGCTGTGCTCCTGGCGGAACAACCGGTGCACCGGAGGTCTGTCCAGCACGGTCCTCTCGTACTAGTGCCGGATCTCCTCAAATCTCAACGCCCACAACAGATAGAGACCGAACTGTCTCACGACGTTCTGAACCCAGCTCGCG